>Ga0272440_1002597_pt1 | contig 13939 bp, 10 predicted proteins | sample SSMMMBAug17_FD_192440 | JGI IMG/M metagenome (GOLD analysis project Ga0272440, IMG submission 192440) | Marine sediment archaeal communities from Little Sippewissett salt marsh, Falmouth, MA, United States - SSM-MMB-Aug17 | ecosystem: Environmental > Aquatic > Marine > Wetlands > Sediment ...
CTTCTACATTTATGTATTGATTTTAAAAGAATATCATATTGTTGAACTAAGAGCAATATAAATATTCAAAAAATAAATAATCAGATATGCAAAAAACATACCTAGATATAAAAGCAAGCAATGAGTAACTGGAAATAGTGGTGAATAGTTGGTTAGATGGCTGAATTTTTTTGCCAGAGTACTTTTAGCTGACCGCTGTTATCTAATTGTTTTACTTCTGTATTAATGATAGATATCAATTCTTTGGCCTTTGGATGAGATTTTCTTACAAGTATATGAAACTGTTTTGATTTTTTTATGGGATCAGGAATCCATGCGATTTGGCTCAAATCCAGCACGTTAAGTTTTTCCAGATATAAAATGATTTCTTTTTGAGCAATGGCAAAGTCATATGTTTTTGCATTTAATGAAAGTATCAAATGCCTTCGAGACGCTGCTTTTGCTTTTATATTTAACGCATCATTGTAAAAATGGCATAAATGGTCTTTTAGGGCAAAATATTTATAGGGTTTCATATCCTGTAAAAAAAGAACCGGGAACAACACCTGTTATTTTAACACCTTCAAATTTATCGCCATTAATAATAGGTGTCAATTCTGCATCTCTTAGAAAATTTCGATCACTGTGAAAGGCCTTAACATCCTCACGCAACACTTTTTTTTGAATCTTTTTTTCAGGTTGAATGACCAGGCTTTCCAGTCGACGCTTCCTTCTTTCACTTAGCGATTCAACTCGTTTTATTTTGGGTCTTTCTATTAAGACCAGTTCAATTTTGTGGTCGTTCCACCTTACAATGACCTTATTTGAAAGAATCTGAAGAACAATCGCGCCTCTGATGGAATCACCTTCGTAATATTGCCGGGTTTCATTGTTTTTTGGATTTTTGATGACAGCAACAGATTCAACATCATCACCGGTTAATATGGCCAGTACTTGTAGATTGTACAGATCATATAAATCAATAAATCCTTTCATTGTTTCAGTAATATCGTAAGCGTCTGATGAAGTTTGATTGTCAGTATCTAATTCATTAATGAGAGGATCGGGATCTGTTGAGTTTGATTCAAATTCTTCTAATAAAGCTTTTTGGATGAGCTTTGATTGGTTATTCAATTTTGTGGTCGTTCCACCTTACAATGACCTTATTTGAAAGAATCTGAAGAACAATCGCGCCTCTGATGGAATCACCTTCGTAATATTGCCGGGTTTCATTGTTTTTTGGATTTTTGATGACAGCAACAGATTCAACATCATCACCGGTTAATATGGCCAGTACTTGTAGATTGTACAGATCATATAAATCAATAAATCCTTTCATTGTTTCAGTAATATCGTAAGCGTCTGATGAAGTTTGATTGTCAGTATCTAATTCATTAATGAGAGGATCGGGATCTGTTGAGTTTGATTCAAATTCTTCTAATAAAGCTTTTTGGATGAGCTTTGATTGGTTATTTTTCAAACCATCAGTAAAATATTCTGACAAAATAGTGAACGATAAATAAAATGAAATGCCTATAAAGATAATTGCAGCCACTATGACAATTAACCCTATGACAGGTACAATCTTGATTAAGACTTTTGTTTTTGACATTGTTTGGATGTTTAAACAGGCCCAAATTATGGTTCTGCAATAATCTGAATATTATTCAGAAAATTTATGATTGATTGGTTATTATAATATTGATCAATTAATATTAATACCTAAAATTTTTATATGCTTTAGAAAAGATCTGTCAAGAGTTAATTTTGTAAACATTTAAATTGATTATGCTCAAAATCAAAATAATAACATCTAATGGACCTGTTTACTCAAAGTGATTGGACAACAAATTGTTTGAATAAAACGAGCATTTTTTTCAATCTGCTGAACGATTTGCTTAATAGCGTGGTAACGCATCAATTGGATTTGAGGCACACATTGTTGAAGAATTAGTCTTTTTCAAATTGTTATTGCTGATTCTTTTAATCGATTTTTTTTTATCAATCTTTTTGATTGATTTGTTCTGAAACTGGACGGGCGTATCCAAAGGATGGGGGAGAAAGTAGTCATTGAATATTTTCTGATTATATTGAATTTTGGGGAGTCATAAATACAAGCACTAATAGTATGGATTTGTTCATCCTTTTTTTAGAATCAGAATTTTCAGAATTTAAGAAATTATCAGAATTAAGATACCACTTTTTCTATTTGATTTTTTGTGGCTGATTGTTGCATCACGATTAACATATTTTTTTCTCCAAATTTTTTGTATTTGTGTTTAAAAGGAATGTTCAGAAAATAAATTCCCCATTTTTTTAAATGACATTTTCGGTTTTTGTTTGTAGAGACGTAGCATGCTGCGTCTCTACAGTACATTTACCCTAAAACGAACAACATCAATAATGGGGAATGTCTTTTCAGAAATTTCCTTAGCCCTGAAAGGGCGACAATATATCAGCCCCGGGTAACAATCAAAAAAAATCAATCAGTTCAGTAACTGATGTTCAAGCATATATGATTTGACAAAAGTGATTTCATCTTCACGTGTGTCAACAAGGTTATCCATGCGCGCATTTAAAACAGCTTCAAGCACCTTACTGTATAAAGGACCAGGTTCTAATCCCAGTTGTTTAAGATCTTTTCCTGTAATAAAAGGTTTCATTCGTTTTAAGCGTGAATGATAATGAGACAACATTCGTACCACAATATCTTTTTTTGCATATGCCATCATAAACAATATCACTTCAGTTTTATAATATTTAATTCGATGATACAATTCACTGTTTTTAATTTGCTTTTTAGTTGTTTCCAACGATCGAAGTAACAATTGTGCCTGATGTTTATCCTTACAAAACATTTGCCGGTATTGCTGAGATAAATCCAAATAATCACAAATTTTTTGAATGCTTTCCAATCGTGTATTATGAATTAATCCCATAAAATAAACAGCCCATTTTACATAGGTTTCATCAATAAATAAAAGCTCATGCCAGGCCAATACTTTTTTAATCGCCTCAACACATTTTATCATTTTAGGATTCAATTGAATGTCAATCATTTGTAAAATTTCATAATCATTCATGCGTTGAATGGCGGGTAATGGATTATCTTCCTGAAGAATCTGTCGAATTTCGGAAAAAACGCGGCGTCCACCCAATTGCTTGATAAATTTCATTTGAACAGCATTTTTAATTAAATGATCTGTTAGCTTGCCAATATGAAAACCAAAACGTTGTTCAAAACGAATGGCTCTAAAGACGCGGGTGGGATCTTCAACCAGGCTTAAATTGTGAAGTACACGAACCACTTTTTCTTTGAGATCTTGATAGGCGCCAAAAAAATCAATTAATGTGCCAAAATTATCTCCATTCAAATGAATGACAAGTGTATTAATGGTAAAGTCCCGACGATAAAGATCAAGTTTAATGGAACTTTTTTCAACAGTTGGAAGAGCTGCTGGTGAGGCATAATGTTCTGTTCGGGCTGTGGCCACATCAATTTTAAAATCATCTGGAAAAATAACCACAGCAGTGCCAAATTTTTCATGAGGATGAATGCGGGCGTTGGCATGTTTGGCATATTTTTTAGCAAATAGAATCCCATCACCTTCAACAACAATATCAATGTCTTCATTTTTACGATTTAACAATAAATCCCGAACAAAGCCCCCCACCACATAAACATTATATCCCATTTTTTCAGCAACATTACCAATATCCTTTAAAATTGTCTGAAATCGTTGGGATAATCTTTCTCTGATAAAATGGGTAACTTTACGTGTCCGAACATTGCTTGATTCCCAATTTTCTGGACTATGGTCAGGAATGTTGCCTGTATGATGAAGCATTACATTAAAAATATCAGTTCGTGTGATCACTCCCAAAAGTTTATCTTGATCAATCACTGGCAACAATCGTTGTTTGTTGCCAACCCAACGTTCCTGTATGGTGGCAAGATCAGCATCCGGTGATACATGTTCAGGTTCAGATGACATATACTCACCCACCGCCACATTTTCCAGTTGGTGATGTAACGATTTATCAACAATCTGCCGAGATAGAACCCCCAAAACAGATTCTTTATCATCTTGTTTTTCTGTTACTAGCAGTGCGTTTATATTATATTTATGAATTAATTCTTTTGCCTGAATCATCGAAGCATCAGGAGAAATGGTATATGCGGGTGAAGACATTAAAGCACTGGCCTGCCGGGAATGAACCTTTAAATAAAGCGTTTCAATCAATTTTCGTTTTACCTGGGCCAAAGCCTGACCTTTGATACTGGCTGATGCTGCTGTTGAATGACCACCACCACCAAAAGTTCGAATAATTGCCCCGGCATCAACCTCAGAAATTTTACTTCGACCAATCAAATAAATATGGCTTCCCATGCGGGCCAAAGCAAACATTGCATTGGGATTTTCCATTTTCATCAGTTTTTGGACAACCATTGCCAGATCACTGACATAGTCTTCAGTAGAAACCATGGTAATCATAATATCAATGCCATTAATATGATGACATTCAAGGGAATGAATCATATCATTTAACAATCCCACCTGTTGATGAGTAATTTCCCGGGAAAGCATGCTTGAGACAATATCTAAATTTGCACCATTTTCTAAGAGAAAAGCACCAGCCATCATATCTTCAGGTGTTGTTGATAAATAATTAAAAGATCCAGTGTCTTCATATAAGCCCAAACATAATATTGTAGCTTCTTCTTCATTAATGGGAATTTTATGCTCTTTAATAATTTCTGTTAGAATCGTAACAGTAGCACCGGTCAATCGACATTTCTCGTATTGACCGACAATGTCATTTTCCATAAAAGGATGATGATCGTAAATATGGATTTCCAGGTCTTTTCGATCCAAGATATCAGCAAATGGGCCAATGCGAGATGGATGTCTGGTATCCACTAAAATTAAGCGATTAATGGTTGAAAAATCAATATTTTTAACAGAATCCATATTAAACAGATATACCATTGAACTGACAAAAAAATCCCTTGAGTTCTTTTCCGATGAACCTGGGAAAACAACTTTGGCCTCCGGATATATCTTTTGAGCGGCCAGCATTGAGGCTATGGCATCAAAATCCGAATTGACATGAGTTGTAATAACCGATATGGATTCTGGCATATATCAACCATCCAAATTTGGGATTGTTCGTATCAATCACCTGTTTGAAAAACTACTTTTTATTCATGGGCAAATCATAAACTAAACAGGATATATCAATTTATGGTATCAATCAATAAAAAAGTCGGAATAGCATCACTTATTATGATGTTATCTATTTTTTTGTCTCGATTTATCGGTCTTTTCCGAGAAATGTCCATTGCTTATATTGGTGGCACAGGATCAGAGGTTGATGCTTACCAACTGGCATTCATGATACCGGAAATATTAAATCATGTTGCTGCCAGTGGATTTTTATCCATAACGTTTATCCCAATTTTTACCCATTATTTATCAGATAATAATGAATCCGAGGGGTGGCGAATTTTTTCAATCATCTGCAATACAGTTGGAAGCTTTCTGATTGTTTTGATAGTGATCGCATGCTTATTGACCCGCCCTTTAATTCAATTGCTTGCACCAGGCATCAGTAATGTACAAACCATTGATTATGCTGTTACAATGACCCGAATCATTGTGCCTGCACAGTTTTTCTTTTTTATGGGGGGGCTTTTTATGGCTGTCCAGTATGCGAATGAACACTTTATCTATCCTGCCCTGGCCCCACTGATCTATAATCTGGGAATTATTATTGGCGGCATTGCATTAGGAAAGCAATTGGGCATGAAAGGCTTTTCCTATGGCGTATTAGTGGGTGCATTTGTGGGGAACTTTGTATTGCAATACGTGGGTGCAAAACGTGTTGGAATGCGCTATTATTTTGATTTTTCTTTTAATCATCCGGATTTAAAAAAATATATTGTACTGACCTTACCGCTTATGATTGGCATGACCATGATTTTTTCAACAGAAATTTGTTTTAAATTTTTTGGTTCCTGGTTACCGGCAGGAAGTATTGCGTCGCTGAACTATGCTTTTCGAGTGATGTTTATGATGGTGGGATTTTTTGGTCAGGCTGTGGGAGTGGCGTCATTTCCTTATTTATCGCAACTTGCTGCCAAAAAAGACATTGCCAGTATGAACAATTTATTGAATGATACGCTCAATCATTATATTGCATTGATCATTCCATTTTCAGTGTTACTGGCCGTGCTTCGTCATGAAGTTATATTTATCTTATTTGAAAGAGGAAAATTTACATCCGGAGATACAAAAATTGCTGCTGATATCTTGATGTATTTAATGATTGGGGCATTTGCCTTTGCCGCGCAAACAGTGGTTGTCAGAGGATATTATGCCATGCAAAATACCCTTTTTCCTGCAATTTTTAGTACATTGGCTGTACTGATAAGCGTTCCATTCTATTTTTTGGGATTACAATATATGGATGTTTATGGCATTGCTTTGGCAATGTCAATATCAGCGATTATTCAAATTGTATTGTTGTATGCATTATGGAATCGGAAAGCACAAAATGCAAACAGTTTAAATGTATATATGTTCTTTTGTAAAATCATTTTGATGTCTGTTTTATTAGGCTTGATTGCATTTGGTGGCCGAGAATTTTTCATTCAATGGTTCCCCCCCATTTCAATTCTGAATTGCCTGATGACATCATTTTTAACTGGTATTATGTTCTTACTCTTTTTTATTGGGTTTGGATATATGGTGCATATTGAAACTATTGTTGATTTAACTCAACATATATATCGTCGTTTGATTAAATCTGTTGACTGACTATGGAATGATCGGAAAAATATGTTCTGTTGATCGTACAAAAAAGTAAGATCGTATAGAGACGCAGCATGCTAAGTCTCTACAGTAGATTTACCTCAAAACGAACAATATCAATAATGGGGAATTTATTTTCAGAGAATTCCTTACCACATTAAGGATAATATAAAATGAAAAAAATCAATCCAACAAAAACTGCGGAATGGAAACAATTAAATGAACACTATGAACAAATGAAAAATGTTCATATGCGAGATCTGTTTGCCAGGGATAACAGTCGATTTGACAAATTTACGATTCAATTTGATCATTTACTTCTTGATTACTCTAAAAATATTATTACTGACCAAACAATGAGACTGTTACTGAATCTTGCAAAGGCTGTTGATTTAAAAAGTGCAATTGAGTCAATGTTTGCCGGGGAAATAATTAACGAAACAGAAAAAAGATCTGTGTTGCATACAGCTTTAAGAGCTCCTTTTGATGCTGAAATAATCATTGATGGAAAAAATATCATACCTGACATACATGCTGTTTTGGATCAAATGAAAACGTTTTCTGCCAAAATTAGATCTGGCGAATGGAAAGGATATACAGGAAAGCCAATAACTGATATTGTTAATATAGGCATTGGAGGCTCTGACCTTGGGCCATTAATGGTTGCAGAAGCTTTAAAATTTTATAAAAAAAAGGATTTAAATATTTATTTTATATCCAATATCGATGGCATGAATATGACCGATGTACTTAACCAGATTAATCATGAAACCTGTCTTTTTATGATCGCATCAAAATCATTTTCAACACATGAAACCATCACAAATGCATTGACTGCCAGAGAATGGTTTTTAAATAAAGCCATGGATAAAAAAAATATTGCAAAACATTTTATTGCCATTTCATCCAATGATACAAAGGTGAGAGCATTTGGTATTGATGCTCAAAATGTTTTTAAATTCTGGGATTTTGTTGGTGGACGTTACTCCATATGGTCTGCAATTGGATTACCAATAATGTGCTGCATCGGATATGACAATTTTGCTAAATTTCTGAAAGGTGCTTATGAAATGGATGTCCATTTCAGATCAGCGCCATTTGACCAAAATATTCCGATAATATTGGCATTGTTAGGAATATGGTATAATAATTTTTTTGATGCAGAAACAGAAGCTATTTTTCCATATAGCTATGATTTACATAGATTTCCCGCATATTTGCAACAGGCTCATATGGAAAGTAATGGGAAATTCATTGATAGAACAGGAAATCAGGTCAGTTATCAAACATGTCCCATAATTTGGGGAGAACCAGGAACAAATGGACAACATGCATTTTTTCAACTCGTCCATCAAGGAACAAAACTCATACCATCAACATTTTTGGCTTCCGCTATCGCATTAAATGAGTTGGGAAATCATCAGAACATTCTTGTTTCTAATTTTCTTTCTCAGACTGAATCGCTGATGAAAGGAAAGACAGAAAATGAGGTTCGATATGAATTTCAAAATCAAAACATAAATGATGATATTGAAAAGACAATCATTCCATATAAAATATTTCAAGGTAATAAACCTTCAAATTCAATCCTTTATAAAAAACTAAACCCAAAAACACTGGGTCAATTAATTGCCATGTTTGAACATAAGATATTTGTACAGGGGATAATTTGGAACATTTTTAGTTTTGATCAATGGGGTGTTGAACTTGGAAAAGAACTTGCACAAAAAATATTAAAGGAGCTTGATCAAAAAGAAAACAATTTAAACCATGATAGTTCAACAAATGGATTAATAAAAGCGTACTTGAAAATGAGATCCAATAACAGCTAAAAGAGAGGCTTATGCCCACCCATTTTGAACAAAAAAATCTGTAATTTGTTTTTTTAGCTCAGCTTCAGAAGTATGTCTTTTGTCCATAATGTCCAGGTTTAAGAATAATGCAGGAAGTTCTTTACGCTTGCATAAATGTTTAATTTGTTTGATCGATGCCCATCCATGCTTACAGCCATTATGTCCAGTAAAAATCATGCAATCCGGTTCATATGATTCCATGAGCATAACAAGTTCATCAGTTATATATTCTAAAGGCCCATGACATTGCCTTCCCATTGCAATATGCATATGACTTTTGGCTAAATCTTTTATCATTGTTTCAGGAGATGTCGTATTAATTGGAACAGTTGATATATGTCCAATAAAATCGACCACAACAACAGCCCCGAACCTTTCTTCCATCCATCTGAAAATGTGTGTAAAAAAACCAATGGGCGGAAACCACATCAGAACACGAATCTTTTCTTGTTTAACAACACCTTCATTTTTTTGATACCTTTTATAGACAGCATGATGAATGCCTTTTGCCAGATCGAGCACATGTGGAGAACCTATGGCAACCTCTCGAGCAACCCAGGCAAACAATAAATTAATCATCGAATTTGGGCAGGGTCTGGCTTGAGCCATTTCACAAACTTCCTGAAGGCAAGCATTTACTTGATCAACCTGATCAAGTATTTGTTTTAAACGTTGCCAATTCAGTTTTCGTTCCAAATGTTTTTCTAAAAACTGAATTAACTCCCAGGTCATATCTTCATAATATGCATACCCACTGTCATTTTTCCAATATGGCATATCAAAAGCAAATGTTGGAGCTTTGGTCAGATATTCAAGTGCCTGATAAATGCCAACGCTTGAATCACAAGGATGTGAAGCAGCTATGATTACCGAAGGTTCTGGTATTTGTTTTAAAAGATATGATCCCACAGATAATTTGACAGCAGAACAGCTTTCTGGTGGAATGCCTTTTCGTTCCGCCTCAGCAATCAGCGCTGGTGGATAGTCTGTTCCTTTCGTATTTCCAAATATATTTAGTAATTCTGTACAAAAGTATGGCACATCAAAAGCAGCAAGTAGTTCACTATGTGTTATCCATTCTACCCATACAACCGGTTCGAAATTCTCTGAAGCGTGAAGGTTTCTTTCCAATACTTCCCGAATCGCAATAAAGCCTGAACGAAAAGCCGCCATTTCATCTGGTGAACTTGTCCCCCATCCAAGAGTAACAACGCCATATCGAAACGATTTATTCCAAAACCTTTCTTTGGATTTCACAGATGGGCCAATCATCTTAAGAAACAAGTTGCCTATACGAGGATAAGATAACATCCTTTCAATGTGCTTAATGCGTTTAATATTAAAATCAATAAGTTCAAATGAATTGAGCTTCATAATACCTTATTATAATCATCCAACATTGTTTTTCTCAATCACCTGAAATTGAAGTCTGTGCATGTCAGTCTATCAAAATTGCGAAAAAAACAACCTTAGACAATAATCTATCGTTAAAAGATGATTCCTGCATACCCCACAAAACTATCAGAAGGGTTCTTATCATAACTTGTTGCATATACGAGAGATTCTGATTCTGTCGCACCCAATTGTTTGATTGCTGATATTGCAGCAGCAACAGCCCCGGGGCAACAGGCATTTTTATTGATCATTGCTTCATTAATGACTTTTTCAGGTTCCATATCCATCATTAACTCCACAACGCGCCGATCATTTTCATATCGTACCCAGTTGACAGCATCTCTTCCACCGCCTTTGGATGTCATTCCATAATGTGGCCCATAATGCGTGAGATCAGTTGATCCCAGAACTTTGATCGACAGTCCTAATTGGTTGGCATATTTAACAACCATTTTCCCTATTTCTATACTTGAAAGATTGGCAGGTACGCCCATGGCAACTATTTTAGCATCTGGAAAAAAATATTTGATTAAAGGAAGTTGTAACTCAATCGTGTTGTCCTGATAATATTCAGTAGTGGTCTCGATATTAAAATTAAATCGTTTGTTCAGCATTTGAGATAATTCTTCATGTACTCTAATCAAACCCAGTGGGGTCTCCCACGCACCTTTGGGCATCATAATATTGGGAGCATCCGCAGGTAAATGCATCCCAAAAACAACGACAACGTCAGGGTCTTGCAAGCCTTTCAAACAATATATTACATTACATGCAATTTGACCTGAAAAACGCCAACCAGCATGTGGGACAATCCCGCCCACTCTTTTAATATTTTTTGATGATACTGAAACATTATGCTTGATAAATTGCTCAATTTCTTGCCTGCATGCCTGTTCCGAGCCTGGATACCAACTACCAGCAAATATCGCTTTTCTAACGTCCATTAATATCTCCTTGAAAATAATTTTAAAAATTTTTAATAAAAAAATGGTTTCCATACCTTATATATATAATTAAATATCACGAATCAATCACCATTTGTCAACAGGCAACTTATATTTGATCTGAAAAAACGTACCTCAAGCCCCAAAACAACTTTTTCATATCCTTTTTGCAGATCGTTCAGCCATTATTGACATGTCAAAAACAAGCAATTTCTTTAGTGTACTAAAGAATGATGTAAACAGCACATACTTGTATATTAGCCAATTTGCTTAACGACGTTATTGTAATAAATCATTATAATAACAATAGGTTAAACATAAAACATTGAGTTTTAATCATCATTTATGAATGCTAGAAATGAGGCTTTGATATTGCTTATTTTACAATTTTATCAATTCTGAAAAATAGTATGCATAAGGTTCGATAAAAAAAAATATAGTGAAACATCTAAATTTATTGACATGAAAAAAAAGGTTTTGTAGGAATGCCTCAACGCAAGGCTTTTTATTTGGATGTAACTCTCAAGTGAGAGTTTTCATCAATTATTATTCATTAATATTTTTTTATAAGGAGGCTATTATGACAAAGGCAGAATTAGTCGATTTCATCGCTGAGACAGCAGAAATTTCAAAAACCGATGCAGGAAAAGCTCTCAATGCTTTTCAAGATGGTGTTACCAAAGCTTTAAAGAAAAAAGATGGTAAATTGACATTGGTTGGTTTTGGAACATTCTCAAAGGTACGCCGTAAAGCACGAAAAGGCAGAAATCCAAGAACTGGCGAAGAAATCAAAATTAAAGCAACAAATGTTGTGAAGTTTAAAGCTGGCAAAAATTTGAGAGAAGCCATCTAAACGCTACTTCTCCCAAATTTTACCGATCTAAGAAAAAATCCTCTCTGTTAATCTGGCCATTAACGAGAGGATTTTTTTGTATATACGATTGATAGAAAAAAAGCAAGTACTTTAAAAATTTCTTGTAATTAATAGCCCTTAAGCGATTTTATCAACACATTTGTATAAAAACGAATTCGGTTTATGGGTTGGTCAATATTTGCGCGATGATTGGCAAAAATGCTGCTCAAACTTCCTTCGGTGACAAGCCAGGGTGAAATATCTCTTGCATTGTCACAGGCTTCAATAGCTTCATCCAATATTTGTGTTCCCTGGATAGATTCTAATGTAATAAAAAAATCTTGGCGAATACCTCTGTAGATGCTTCCCATTGCCAGGGCTACTCCTTGTGCATAATAAAAATAGTCATCTGCTTTAGATGAACCAATGGGACCATCATCATCTTCTTTGATCGTCAAGCTTTTATCACATCCCCCCAATAAATCTTCAAAATATTCAAGCAATGGGATCAGATTGTCAGTTCGAATATAAAATGTAGCTCTTCCTCTTTCAAGACGACTCAAATATTGATTTAATTCATCGAGAGCCTGATTGTACTTAGATTCTGGTGATGGGAACCAGTATTGTCGAGCCTTTATCATCAACCAATTCATTGCATTTTCAATATTTTCATCCATTGAATCATTGCTTCCAGTACGAGAAATACGACGTGCTAAAATAAGCACTGCACGGCGCGTTACTTCAAGAATACCCAATTGAATATTATTCACATTATCAGTTACATTAATAATATCATTAGGACGCCATCCCCAGAACCTTTCATTCAGTTCATAGTTCAATGGCTCGATGATGCTTTCAATAAAAGCTCTACCTCTAACTTTGGGACGTTCTATTTTTTCTTTTTCGGGCTTTGATTTTTTGGGAACAATTATTTTCTTTTTTTCTGGTTGAAATAATTTTTTTTTGTCTTCAATTTTTACAGTATCAGGTGTTTCTTGAGCTGTTTTTTCAATGATTGACATATTTTCTTTTTCAGCCTTTGTTTTTTGAGATTTGTCTTGTAATTCGTTTTTATTGCAAGGAAGTTCTGAAGGTAAACCAGGTGATGAATACGTTTGTGGCATTAATTGTGTCTCATTTTTTTGAAATGCTTGACTTTCAGTGTTTTGAATCTGTTTCTCATCTGAAACCATTTCATTTTCCCTTGCAGTTGGGTCACTGCCTTGTAAAATTTTTACATCATTGCCCTGATTAACATCTGATTCCTGGACAGTATTCGCCATGCTCTGAAAAGTTGGTATGACAAATAATCCAACGATGAATGCAATCAGCAATGTCAGTAAAGATATTTTACACGCATAACCACTCGATCGAATTAAGAATTGAATCATGATATCTCCTTTATTATGAATTAAAATTATGAGAAAAAAAATTTGATGATAAGAACATTTTTTTTGAGTGTAACCAAACAAAATAGATTAGATGCGAGAACACGATTTTTATTTAGGAATGCTCAAAAAATAAGTTCCCCATTTGCATCAGGTGGTCAGGTAAGACATGTTCGACTTATCTGATTGTGAAAATTATTTTTAGAGCATTGCTTATTGATGTAAATGGGAATCGTATCTCAATTAAATCAATAAATAAGGACATGCCCTCAGAATTCAGTTTTGATTTTCTCTTTATCCTTATAAAAAGGTGTCACAATTATTCGATTAAATCTATAGTTTTTTTCACTATCTTTCAACTTATTTTTTCTATGAACGAAAATAAGTATGGAATGTTCGGAAAATATTTTTTGGCAACATAATTGCCCTGAAAGGGCGTCACATCTATGTTTTATGTGTCGCCCTTTCAGGGCTAAGATTCTGATCGATCTTTACCCCAGGGCGTTGCCCGGCGTTGCCCTGGGCTGGTATTTAACGCCCTTTCAGTTATTCAGGGGAAAGTCAACCCTAAATTTACGGCATAAGTATGCCGAAATTAAAAATTTGGGTTGATCATCTTTCCCCCCCAAATTAGAATTTGGGGGGAAAGATGATCACAACGATCTAAAAAAAACGCAAATATCCTTGTGGCATCATTGCACTCGTCATTTGT
>Ga0272440_1002598_pt1 | contig 13935 bp, 14 predicted proteins | sample SSMMMBAug17_FD_192440 | JGI IMG/M metagenome (GOLD analysis project Ga0272440, IMG submission 192440) | Marine sediment archaeal communities from Little Sippewissett salt marsh, Falmouth, MA, United States - SSM-MMB-Aug17 | ecosystem: Environmental > Aquatic > Marine > Wetlands > Sediment ...
TCAATTGCATCAAAACGCTGGTCAATTGCTTCAAAACGCTGGTCAATTGCTTCAAAACGCTGCTCAAAACGTTTTTCCATATCCTGAAAACGCTGATCCACAGCTTGAAATCGCGTTCTCATTTCTAATAGAATTGCTTTTTGTCCTTCTTCAAGTCTTGTCAATCGTTCTGCAAAATTAATCTGTTGATTGATGTTTTCTTCTGCAAATAAAAGGCTAGCAGGCAGACATAAGTAACAAAGCAATAACAATTTGTAAGTTTTACGTAATAAAATGAAATCCATCATTACCTCCTATTATTTGAACATAGCGCCTCTTGTATCTTATTTTTTATAACATAATATAGCGGATTTCACATTGTCAAGATTAAAAATTGCGCAGTCGTTTTATTTCATCCCGAAGTTCTGCAGCACGTTCAAAATCTAACGATTTTGCGGCAGCATACATTTCATTTTCCAAATCCTTGATTTGCTGTTTCACTTTTTTCGGTGTTACAACATATTCGCTGACTTCTTCTGCTGCTTTTAAAGCAGGCTCATAGTAACTATCCGCAATGGTTGGAAAAAATACACGAGTAATATTTTTTGAAATGCTTTCTGGCTGAACATTATGTTGTATGTTAAATTCATTTTGACGTTTTCTTCGTCGTTCAGTTTCATCAATTGCCATCTGCATGGATTTAGTGATTTTATCTGCATATAGAATTACCCTGCCATTGACATTTCTTGCGGCACGACCAAATGTTTGAATCAAGGAGCGGGTGGAACGTAAAAAGCCTTCCTTGTCAGCATCAAGAATGGCAACCAGTGTTACTTCAGGAATATCCAGGCCTTCACGCAGTAGATTGATGCCGATTAAGACATCAAATTTGCCTGCACGTAAATCACCGATTATATCCATTCGTTCAAGGGTTTTAATTTCAGAGTGAAGATATTTTACGCGAATTCCCAGATCGTGGTAATATTCAGTCAGATCTTCAGCCATTCTTTTGGTCAGTGTCGTGACCAGTACACGCGATTTATTCTGGATACAGGTTTTAATTTCATCCAAGAGGTTATCTACCTGATGTTTTGCAGGGCGCACCGCAATATCGGGATCAACAAGTCCTGTGGGACGTACAATTTGTTCAACAATAGCTTTTCCTGCTTTTGCTTTTTCATAATCAGCGGGAGTGGCAGAAACATATATAAGTTGTGGTACCTTTTGGGCGAATTCGTCAAATTTTAAAGGTCGATTATCCAGGGCAGAAGGCAGGCGAAAGCCATATCGCACCAGGGTTTCTTTTCTAGCTCGATCACCCCGATACATGCCAATAAGTTGAGGAACTGCGATATGGCTTTCATCAATAAACATGATAAAGTCATCAGGAAAATAATCAAACAATGTGGGTGGTGGTTCTCCCGGCTTTCGACCGGTGAGATGGCGTGAATAGTTTTCAATGCCATTACAATAGCCCAATTCCAAAATCATTTCCAGATCATACATGGTACGTTCTTCAATGCGTTGGGCTTCAATGAGTTTATTGTTTTTATGAAAAAAATCAATTTGTTCCTTAAGTTCTAATTTTATGGTTTCAATGGCGTATTTAAAGGTTTCATCAGTAATGACATAATGGCTGGCCGGAAAAATAACCACCCGCTTCAGTTTTTGAACAGAATCGCCGGTCAGTGGCTTGATTTCACGTATATCATCAATTTCATCACCAAAAAAATCAACACGCACTGCACGATCTTCTTCATAGGCAGGAAAGATTTCAACCCGATCCCCTCTGACCCGAAACACACCCCGATGAAAATCCATATCATTACGTTCATACAGCATATGAACCAGGTCTTTGAGCAGACGATCCCGAGAGTATGACATTCCGGGTTTCAGATCCAGTCGCATGGCAATATAGTCTTCAGGAGCGCCCAGGCCATAAATACAGGAAACGCTTGCGACAATAATCACATCTTTTTGAGATAGGATTGATCGGGTGGCAGAATGACGCATTTTGTCAATCATTTCATTGATGGAAGAATCTTTTTGAATATATGTATCTGTTGTTGGTAAATAGGCCTCAGGTTGATAATAATCATAGTAGCTGACAAAATATTCAACAGCATTGTCTGGAAATAGGGACTTGAATTCATTGTAAAGTTGTGCGGCCAGTGTTTTATTGGGTGCCAAAACCAGGGCAGGTTTTTGTAAATTTGCAATGACATGAGCCATCGTAAATGTTTTCCCCGAACCGGTGACGCCCAATAAAACCTGATGCGCTTTTCCCTTATGAACCCCTTTTGTCAATTGTTTGATAGCAGCAGGTTGGTCGCCTTTGGGAATAAAATCAGACTGGATCTGGAATTTGTTCATTTTACTGCCCTGTATATTTCCATCGGGAACCATCAGGGCGGTCTTCAATGATGATTCCCATGTCTTTCAGTTGATCGCGTATGGCATCAGCTCTTGCCCAATCTTTGTTTTTACGTGCCTGAAAACGTTCTTCAACGAGCTGATTGATATGATCATCACCCTGATCACCTATCATGCGTTTCTTTTGATCTTGAGAGTATGCAGAAGGTGTTTGATTAAACAGCCCCAATACACCGCCAATTTTTCGCAAGTCAGTTTGCATGTATGCTATTTCAGAAATATGTTCAACTTGCAGGTTTTTGGATTGATCAAGCAATCGGTTGCAATGTCGAATGGTATCAAACACATAACCAATAGCCTGTGCAGAATTGAAATCGTCATCCATAGCAGAGCAGAATCGTTGCCACAAGTCGCCTGATTTTTCTTTTTCATCATTGATTTCAAGCAATTCAATTCTTTCTAAAGCCGCATAAAGTTTGTTCAAAGCTGAAACAGCATCATGCATGGCCTGATCGTTAAAATCAATAGGGCTGCGATAATGGCTGGACAACAAGAACAAACGAATGGCTTCTGGCGGATATTTTTCAACCAGGGTTTTGATTAAAACCACATTTCCCAGAGATTTGGACATTTTTTCCCGATTGATATTCACAAATCCATTATGAACCCAATATTTGGCATATGCTGTTTCGTTGGCAGCTTCGGATTGCGCGATTTCATTTTCATGATGCGGAAAAATAAGGTCTTTTCCGCCGCCATGAATATCAAAACTTTGTCCCAGATATTTCATACTCATGGCAGAGCATTCAATGTGCCATCCCGGACGACCTTTTCCCCAGGGGCTTTCCCAGAATGGTTCACCGGGTTTGGCGGATTTCCAAAGGGCGAAATCATGGGGGTTGTGTTTGCGTGTGTCCACATTGACACGTGCGCCGGCAGCCATATCTTCCAATTTTCGACCAGACAGGCATCCATAATTATCGTGAGATTCCACAGAGAAAAAGACATCTCCGGAAATAACATACGCATTGCCTTTTTGAATTAAAGCGTTGACCAACTGGATAATTTCCGGAATATGTTCTGTTGCTTTGGGAGCCATATCAGGTTTTTGGACAAAAAGAGCGTCCATATCCCGGTCAAAGGCTTGAATATACTGTTGTGAAAGGGCTTCTGTCGTTATGTTACGTTCTTGTGCGCGTTGAATAATCTTATCATCAATATCAGTATAATTGCGAATGTAGGTTACAGTATAATTACGCATTTTCAAGTATCTTACGATCATATCAAAAACAACAACCGAGCGCGCATGACCGATATGGGCATCATCGTAAACTGTCGGACCGCAAACATACATATTAACGTGACCGGACGTCAGTGGTTCGAAAGGTTCTTTCTTTCTGTGCAGGGAGTTATAGATTTGAATGGACATGGTGTCTCCTTTATCAAAGATTTTATTGAATAAATTTTTTCAAGGCAAAAAACTAATCGCCCAGGTATTTGCTGGTTAATTTTTTCCAATATTCTTCATCGGTCCATCGTTTGAGCAATTCATGATTGATTAGTTCCCGATAAGGCGTTTTATTAGGCATTGCAATACCATAGCTTTGCGGATTAAACATGGCTTTAATGACAGTCACCTTTCCTTTTAGTTCGGTATTCGCATAGAATTGCAAAATAGGTCTGTCATGAACCATAGCATCAATTTTGCCATCAGCAAGGGCTTTCATGCCTTCCAAAACAGAACCAAACGTTTTAGGCTGAATATTCTTGTTCTGTAGATAACGCTCTGTGGTTGATTTTTCAAGGCTTCCCACCATAACATGGTTAAGATCGTCAAAACACTTGACCCCATAATCCAATTGACTGACAGTCAATGATGATGCAATACCCGCAGTAAAAAAGGATATAATAATAATTGCCATAAACATCCAGATGAGTGCTATCAAGCGACCAAAGCTGCTTCTCGGCACAGTGTCGCCATAACCCACAGTGGTCATGGTGACAGCTGACCACCAAAAACCATCCAGAATACCTTTTAACCCCGAACGATATTGATCTGGATTTTTTCGCCTTTCAGCCAGCCAGATTAAAAAACCGACACTCAGAAGCGTAAATACCAATGTCATGAGATATCCCAAAAATTGTAGTGACACCACCTGCTTTATGATGGACAATATGGGGCTGTTTTGTTGCTTAACCGGTACAGCGATTCCCAAACCTGTATGATAGAATGCATGTGAAAAATCAAAATTATTTTCTCTTGCCGGTGTAATCGTAATAGCAGCAACGCCAAAATCAACACGTTTTTTTTCAACAGCATTGAGCAGGCCTTTTAAATCATATTCTTTAAGTTCGTATTTCACACCCAGTTCATTCGCAATATTTCGCCATAGATCAATGCTGATTCCTGTCCAAACCCCCTTTTCATTTTTAAAAGAAAAAGGGGGTGCCGGTTTGGTGCCCACAATGACTTTTTTTCCTGCCAGGATGTTCTTCTCTGCATGAACGAAACCTGTTAATGCCAGTATTAAAATCCATGCAAAGAAAACAGAGCGATGTAATAGATACATAAAACCTCCTTTTATTTGTTTGATGGAACTTATGTGTAAACTACCATAAATTTTTGTTAAAATAAATAGTTGAAATTGAAGTTATGATAAATAATTGGTTTAATATCTATTAAATTGATATCCATATTAAATTTTGTTATACATACAAGCGTTTTTGAAATTGGCATGTCACGAAAATAAAAATGTTTAGACATAAATAATTTTATAACGAAAGGATAGGATGATATGCTTCCAACAATTCAAGATCACAGAAATTTTTTAAAAGATAGTCTGCGACTCTCTATCAACTTTGCATTGACAGATCAAAACAAAGGTATTCCTGCGCCGCCTTTACAAAAGCCGCACCAATCTAACCAACCCTTAATACACCTGACATCGGCAGCGGATTTACCTTTTGATATTTCTCTTCGATCAGCCATATGCAATCGGAAAAGTAGACGTTCCTTCAAGCAAGAATCGCTTTCTATGGATGAACTGGCATTTTTATTGTGGGCTACACAGGGCATTCGACAACAGATCAATGAATCGGCTGCATATAGACTGGTGCCTTCAGCTGGATGTCGACATAGTTTTGAAACATATTTAGCTGTATTCAATATTGATAATTTGGCATCAGGTATTTATCGCTATTTACCAGTTACTCACAGCCTTGTTTTTGAAAGAAAGAACGATCGAGCAGGTTCATTACGTGAAGCAGCCCTGAATCAAGCTTTTGTTGAAAAATCGCCTGTCACATTTATCTGGACATGCATTCCCTATCGCATGGAATGGCGTTATGGTCTTTCAGCTCATCGTGTAATTGCAATAGATGTCGGCCATGTCTGTCAGAATTTATATCTGGCTTGTGAAGCTATCAATGCAGGTGCTTGTGCCATTGCAGCATTTCATCAAAACAAGATGGATCAATTTGTTGGTATTGATGGTGATGATGAATTTGTAATTTACATGGCGTCGGTTGGAAAACAGCGGGATTAGGAAATCTCTGAAAATAAGTTCCTCATTTATTAATTGTTCATTTTGTTTATGAACCAGGATTACTGAAGAAGATGAATAAGATGAATTAAAACACTTTTAATTCATCTTATTCATCTTCTTCAGTAATCCTGGTTCATAAACAAAAATGAAAAGTTTGGTACGCATATGCTTGATTTTAATATTGTTGAACAGTCAAGCATTTTTAAATGGGGAACTTATTTTCCGAGCATTCCTTAGGATAAAAATTGTTTTAATTCAAGGCAAGGCAAAATGACAAAATATGTTGATTCCTCATATTTTAAGAAATTAATTGATGTATCACCTGAAGAGGTCTGCAAACGAGCATTGTGCAGGTATGAAGGGGACACAAAAAGATATCTTTTCAGTGTTTGGGGTTGTGAATATGCCATTTATCCAGAAACATGTAAGATTGAACAAATCCAGGAAAGTGCTTATAAACCCCATGAATATTTTTATCTTTTCATCATTTATTATTTGTTATATGTAACAAACATTGAAATCAGTAAAGTGTGGATTTCTGAAAAGGATATGCCAGGTGGCGCAACCTTTTTTAGAGGGCCCCATGTGATACCCACGTATTTGATCACCGAAGCTTACAAAAATAATGTGCAGTTATTCAAAAGATCGTGTGAACAATTGGGCGGAACGATCATAAATCAGGCTGATGCGGCAATTGTATTCAATATTACTCCCAAAATTCCTGTTGCAGTTTTGTATTGGGAAGGGGATGAGGACTTTCCCCCAGAAGCAAAAATTTTGTTTGATAAAAGTATTACCCATCATTTGACATTGGATATCATTTTTTCTTTAGCAATAGAAATTTGCACAAGGATCGAAAAAAATATTCAATTGTGATTAAAAATTGCATATAATAAATTAATTTAAATAATTGACCACACAGGTGGCAATTTTTGTTTTCAGGGAGGTAATATGAAAACATTTCAGTATTTACTATCAGTCATGTTAATTGTGGGCTGTAGCTTCTTTGTGGGCATGCAAACAACAGAAGCTGCACGAACGAAATTTGTGACGATCGGTACAGGCGGTATAACCGGTGTGTATTATCCAACAGGAGGGGCCATTGCACGAATTGTCAATAAACAAAAAGAGAAATACAATATTCGTTGCACAGTAGAATCCACTGGTGGTTCTGTCTTTAATGTCAATGCAATTCTTGCTGGCGATTTAGAGTTTGGTGTCGTGCAATCAGACAGACAGTATCAGGCTGTCAATGGATTGGCAGAGTGGGAGAGCCGAGGCGCTCAGAAAAAGCTTCGGGCGGTTTTCAGCATTCATCCAGAGTCTGTGACCCTGATTGCTGCAAATGATACCAACATCAATACGATTTTTGATCTCAAAGGCAAGCGTGTGAACATTGGCAATCCAGGTTCAGGTCAACGTCAAAACTCAATTGATGCCCTTACCAATGCGGGGATCAATTTTATGCGGGATATAAATGCAGAACAGGTTAAAGCGGCAGAAGCGCCTGGCCTGTTGCAGGATAGCCGAATTGATGCCTTTTTTTATACTGTGGGGCATCCCAGTGGTGCGATAAAGGAGGCGACTGCAGGTGCGCGAAAAACCCATTTTGTGCCTATTGAGGATGTCGATGGTCTGTTAAAAATGTATCCATACTATGCGAAATCTTATATTCCGATTAAAATGTATCCGGGTGCATCCAATAAAAATGATGTCAATACATTTGGTGTCAAAGCGACGCTGGTGACATCAGCGGATGTGCCGGAGGATGTTGTTTATGCTATTACGCGTGAGGTTTTCGAAAATTTTGACACTTTTATAAAACTTCATCCAGCGTATGAAACATTGACACGAAAGAGTATGCTTGAAGGCCTGTCAGCACAGATTCATCCAGGTGCAATGAAATATTATAAAGAAGTTGGATTGAAATAACGCAAAAAAGGAACAACACAATGGAACCAGAATCAGAGCAAAACTATGAAAACGATGGCATGGCGTATGCGAAACGACTGGCAGAAGAAGAGGAGGGAATAGGTCGGCAACCTGAAGGCATATCAGGCTATATTATTCCAACCATAGCAGTGTTGTGGAGTTTGTTTCAGCTTGCCATAGCCAGTGTGATCATATTGGACAGCGTATACATTCGAGCCATACACCTTGCATTTGGTATTTCTCTGGTATTTCTAAATATTCCCATGTTCAAAAAACCGCATTTGGGCCTGACATGTCTGTCAGATCGACATCGGATTCCCTGGTTTGAATTCATGGTTGCCGGCATTGCGGCTTATTCCGCCCTTTATATCGCATTTGAGCGTCAGTCGCTGATTACCCGCTATGGTATGCCATCAACGATGGATATTATTGCTGGGGTTCTTTTACTGGCATGTCTTCTTGAGGGCGCTCGACGTGTTATTGGCCCTGCCTTGCCTGTAATTGCAATTGGTTTTTGCGTCTATGCTTTCCTTGGGCCTTATATGCCAGATTTAATTGCATTCAAAGGTGTTTCTATCAATCGGTTTATCAGTCAAATGACACTGTCTACTGAGGGGATTTATGGTATTCCACTGGATGTATCAGCCACTATCGTCTTCTTGTTTGTTCTGTTTGGCGCTATGCTCGATCGTGCAGGTGCCGGGCAATATTTCATTCAATTGGCATTGAGCCTATTGGGTGGATTTAAAGGAGGGCCGGCCAAGGCTGCGATTTTAGGCAGTGGCCTTACCGGTCTGGTATCTGGTTCGAGTATTGCCAACATTGTTACCACCGGTACATTTACGATTCCATTGATGAAAAAAGTAGGCTACCCTGCCAAAAAGGCAGCTGCAATAGAAGTTGCGGCCAGCACTGATGGTCAACTGGCACCACCGATCATGGGAGCTGCTGCGTTCATTATTGCTGAATATGTCAATGTTCCTTATATTGATGTTATCAAAGCAGCAGCTATTCCTGCATTTGCTTCATATGCAGCATTGTTTTTTATTTCTCATATTGAGGCATCCAAATTGGGTTTGCAGGGGATTCCCAGACATGAATTGCCGCCATTCTTTTTGACAATGTTCAAAGGCATTCATTATTTAATACCGCTGGTATTTCTTGTTGTTGAACTGGTCGTGTTTCGTCATTCACCAGAAATGGCTGCATTCAAATCTATCTGTATCATGGCAATTATCATGATTTTTCAACATCCTGTCAAAGCGATGATGAATAAAACTGAGTTATGGCCTTCATTTAAACAGGGAGGGGTTGATTTATTCAATGCACTGGCTGCGGGTGCCAGAAATATGGTGGCAGTTGCAATGGCAACGGCTGCTGCGGGCATAATTGTAGGTGTAGTCGCTCTTGGATTGGGTGGTTTGATCACACAAATAATTGATAGTATTTCCATGGGAAATATTTTCTTAATGCTGATAATTACTGCAATTGCCAGTTTGATCATTGGAATGGGATTGCCCACCACTGCAACATATATTGTGATGGCATCACTGACAGCCCCTGCAATTGTGACTATAGCACAATTACAGGATTTTGCAGTTCCTTTGATGGCCGCACATCTGTTTTGTTTTTATTTTGGTATTTTAGCAGACGATACGCCTCCAGTTGGACTGGCAGCGTATGCGGCATCAGCCATTGCGCGATCACAGCCCATCCCCACAGGTATTCAGGGCTTTATGTATGATATTCGAACAGCAATTCTGCCATTTATGTTTATATTTAACACAGATTTGATTCTTCATAATGTAAATAACTGGCCTCAGGGTTTGCTGATTTTTGCCATGGCCTGTATGGGAAATTTTGCTTTTGCTTCAGCAACGCAGGGATGGCTTGTTGCAAAAAACCGGTTCTATGACATTCCGATTTTACTATCTGCTACATTGACATTAATGCGACCAGATTTAATTTCTCATTGGATAGGCATTCCATATGATCAAAGATATTGGACATATTTTCTTGGATTGGGCCTTTTCGGATTTGTCTTTGGATTGCAAAAAATGCGGAATAATACGTAATGGCGCAAACAGGAATGAAATCTAAAAATACAGATAAATTGAATAAAGTTGAGGATAAAAGAGCACCTGAGCATAGATTATTTGCTGTTAAAAGAATTATTCATGCCCTTGAATGTTCAGGTGGCCTCAAATTATCCTGTCTCAAAAGGTCCCGCTGAGTTGGATGTAATTATTTCAAGCGGATAAGTCTACAAGTGTATGTATAGACATATCTAATTGGAATAATTATTGAAAATTACGAATATTACTGTCCAACAATTTATAATACTCGATAATCAAGTTTTTAAAGCTTGACAATTTTATTGATTATAATTCAGATAGTTATGCTATAACGTTTATCCATTCTTATGTTTAACAGGGTATCAGTAAGTATTTTATGTTGCTCTTTGATTGTTATAGTTAGAGATAGTATCTGGTTAACAACTGTAATAATCGTTTTTTCTGTCAGTTCATCTGTGGTAGAGGCAATTGTGTTTTTAGCTGCCTCAATGACCTTTTTAGCCTTGTCTTTACTAACATATGGAGTTGCTTCGTCAGATTTAACCTGAGCGCTTGATAATTTTTGTGCTGTAGGATATTTTTTTACCACAGCGGAACATCATGTACACAATAATGCAATAGTTTAGGATTTGCAGAATAAACAAGTTGTTCCAAATGGTTAAGTAACTGCGTTTTTTGTTTGTCCAACATTTGAATGAATTTCCATAATTTTTTAGCACTTGCAAAGTTTCCATCCGGAACTTGATACGTAACTTTCTCTGGATGAGCAACCAAATATTCAGCAATGTTTTTTGCACTGATTTGGTCTGTAATAATTCTTTGCAAATTTGCTTTGCTGTTCGCATGAACCCCAAGTGGATTTAATCTGGCAGTAAGATATTTTATATTTGCCAGAAATGTTACAAGGGACAGGTCTATTGTTCTGAAGAATGTAGGCGAGCAAGATATCTTGAGAGGCATAGAGAGGCGCAGAGAAGATACCAACGCACAGAAAATGGTAAGAAAGAACGTAATGATGCCGCCAACCGACGCCGAAATGGTGGGAAAAAATACACAGGTAAGCTTAGAACGCTATTGCAAACTTGTATTTGCCGAATGATGGCGTTGATTCCTAAAAGGGAAAATACAGATAATGAGCATCGGGAAAAATGTTCAATATGTGGGATTGAAGGGCTTTTGGTTGAGAATTTTCCAAGAAGCCTGTAACATTATGAAGAAACTTTGCAAAAAAATATATAAAAATATAAAACAACACAAAAAACTCGCAACATAATATAACTCGCAACATAATCAGTGTAATCCTGGTTCAAAAAATGGTGAGTGATCATTTAAAATCCGGCCATTTTTGATTACACTCTAATAAATCTTTAACCTGAGGAAAGGCTTTCTGCCATCATATCGTTCTTCACAGACTCTTTTTTTCGGGAATGCGCCTTACAACTCAAGATTATATTGACATATTCATATTTATTTTGAGATTATAGTTTTCATGTCATGTTTTTATTTTGGTTAGGAAAGCTCTGAAAATAAGTTCCGGGCGTATGTACAGTTTAGGGGAAGTGGATATCATACAAGGAATGCTCGATTTCGGCAACCCCCAAGAACAGCGTAGGGCTAAAGCCCAACGCTGAATTGTGAAAGGACGCTAAAGCGCCCTCATACAACATAGGTACTGAATTGGGAATATCATGATTTTCATCAATTTTAAAATAAATAAACAGTTAATTAATAATTAGCTTTTGGGTATTGAGGGCGCTTTAGCGTCCTTTCTCAATTCAGCGTTGGGCTTTAGCCCATAGCCGTCAGGCTAAGCTCGACCTCCTGAAATTGTTCTCCCGCCTGGGGTTGAAACCCCAGGCTATTATCTGTCGTCCCTAAAGGGACTTGGAAAGTTAATATATTATATCCTCCTAATTATTGAGAATATTTGCATCATATCACTCTTTGTGTAACATGTTCAACAAAAAACAATAAAAACATATCATATTTAAGATATTATTATTCATCAAAAAGCCCTACTTTATATTTTTTTTTCAACTGATCTATCTGTTCTTTTTTATCCTTTAAAAAGACATTGAATTCTTGTATGACTGTTGGATGCATTATTGAAGACACATAATACGAATCTTTGATATGGGGCAAGATAGGATTGAAAACAATTGCACCAGTTTTTTTCAAATGTTCTTTAATATTGTATCGTGCCACAGAAATATTGGAATATGCACCTGTAATTCGTCCGGCCAATACCTGTTTCAAAAGAGATATATAATTACTGTTTTCGCTTAACATGACTTTTTTTTGCGCAATTAAATCCAGATATGGATAAGGCGTAAAGCCGCGAATTGTACCCAACGTTTTAAATGATGACAAAAGCATTGCTTTATTCTCAGCCAATACCACGACACCATCAATGTATTTTACAACAGAATCACTATAATATACATGTTGATTTTTTTTCATATCTGATTGCCAGAAAGGATTATCTGGATATTTAAAATCAACGTGCCTTTTAACAAAGTCATGAAAAAGTCTTTTTACTGGCCTTATTATATAAACAAACTGATAGTGCTTCTCTTTGGCAAACATATCCAGTATATCACGTGCAAACCCAAAATATTCAACCCCATTTTCATTGTCAAATTGGGGATAATATTTTTGAGCTTCAACCCCAATTTTAAAAAATGTTTGCTTTGCATAACCTGCATTTGATAATAATACAATGCATAGCATGATCACTGATATAAAATATATTTGTTTATTCATTATATTCACCTAAATATTAATGGGCGCCAATGAAATGATCATTATTTATTTCATAGGCTGTAAAGTCATTTTTTTTTGGGGAATTACCCAATATTGACATGATTTGTATTGTATCATATTTGGTAGACCATTACAATGATAAAAAGGCATCCTCAACACGATCTTATTTTTTGAACCTTCAAGATCAAATGAGTATGTTGTTATTCGAGATTTCCTTAATTATATTAGGAGAATATTATAATGAATGCGTGTTTTTTTATAATCAGAATTCACAGATACATGGAGTAATTTATGAAACTATTTGATAGCCACTGTCATATTGATGATACAAGCTTTGACAAAGATAGAAATACAGTCATTAAGAACGCATTAGCATCCGATGTTTGCGCAATGATGATTGTCAGTATTACTGAAGACAGTGCAAAAAAAGGTGTACAAATCGCTGATGAATACCCGCAGTGTTATGCATCTGTGGGGATTCATCCCCATGATACAAAAAAATGTTCTGAAACCAGTCTGTCAGTATTAATTGAAATGAGTCAGCATGAAAAAGTTAAAGCGTGGGGAGAAACAGGTTTGGATTTTAATCGCATGTATTCTCCACAAAAAACTCAGGAAAAATGGTTTATTCGCCAGCTTGAAATTTCGGAAGAGCTGAATTTCCCATTGATATTTCATGAAAGAGACAGCCAGGGGCGCTTTTTGGATATCCTAAAAAGTTATGACCCTGTTGAGCGTAGAGGTGTTGTGCATTGTTTTAGCGGCTCCAAAAAGGAACTTCGCGCATATCTTGATTTAAATTATGAAATAGGTATCACTGGAATTATTACGCAGCATATGCGTGGTGAAAAATTACGTTCTTTAATAAGCTATATCCCGAAAGAAAGAATTCTCATTGAAACGGATGCCCCCTATTTGACCCCAATGCCTGAAAAAAAACATGTTCGAAGAAATGAACCTGCTTTTGTACGCAGCACATTTTTAAAATTATGTGATATTTTTCAGGATGATCCCGAAGCATTGGCAGAAACTATTTGGAAAACAACATGTCGCTTGTACAATATTGGCTAAGGAATGATCTGAAAATAACTTCCCCATTTATTGATAAGTAAGGAATGCTCGGAAAATAAGTTCCCCATTTAAAATGCTTGACTGTTCAAGAATATAAAATCAAGCATATGCGTACCAAACTTTTCATTTTTGTTTTTGAACCAGGATTACACTGAAGAAGATGAATAAGATGAAATAAAACACTTTTAATTCATCTT
>Ga0272440_1002599_pt1 | contig 13930 bp, 5 predicted proteins | sample SSMMMBAug17_FD_192440 | JGI IMG/M metagenome (GOLD analysis project Ga0272440, IMG submission 192440) | Marine sediment archaeal communities from Little Sippewissett salt marsh, Falmouth, MA, United States - SSM-MMB-Aug17 | ecosystem: Environmental > Aquatic > Marine > Wetlands > Sediment ...
GGAACAACAAATTCAACTAAGTCAAATAGTTTTTCCTATGGCGGAAAACAATTTGTCGCATTTCTTGACCAATCTGAAGAAGGCATATATGAAAGTATTTATGAATGGAAAGACAATCAACTTCATGCTTATCAAACAGTCTTCATCACGAATGATATTTCAGAATATATGGTCCCCATATATTTCACAATTGATTGAAATCCTTATCTTATTGAGCTTCGAAACTTCTTTGATATGGCTACAATTTCTTTTTATGAATGGGAAAGTAATGAACAAAAAGATGCCAGCTTTTTGATGTGATATGTGCATTGCAGGTGCTTGCTGGGAAGCAATGTGATTATCACTCAGATGATGCGGTTGTGGATATGAAAGATGTGATACAATAAAAAACCAAAGTTGGGCGATAATATCAATGTTTTGGCATGAAATATGCCTATTTCAAAACAAAAACATCCATAAAGGCTTAAATATGATAACCATACCAAAATATAAAAGTATTTACGAACTTCATAAAAGCAACCGCACCATTATTTACAAAGCCATTTCCAATGAAGATAACACGCCTGTGATCTTAAAAATTTTAAATGTCGCATATCCCACAGATCACGACTTGCAGCGGTATTATCACGAATATGAAATCCTGTGTCGTCTCAAAGGCATTTCTGGTGTTGCTCAGGTAAAAGATATTATCAAATATCATAATACCATTGTTTTGATATTCCACGATTTTCAAGGAATCCCTTTATCACGATTTCAAAAAAACAACACAATGGATATTCCAGTCTTTTTAACAATTGCAAAACAAATTGTTGAAATCATTCAGGCGGTGCATTCAGTAGACATTGTTCATCAGGCACTTGAACCCAACCATATAATCGTTTATCCAGAAAATCTGGATATCTGTTTAACAGGCTTCAACCAGGCTGTATTTAATGGAGAACTGTTTTCTCAGGACATTTTAGATAGCAGAACCACTGATTCACTGTTTTATATTTCACCGGAACAGGCCAAAAGAGATGAACAGACACTCAGTTTTGAATCCGATTTTTACTCATTGGGTGTGATATTCTATGAGCTATTAAGTGGTAAACGACCTTTTGAAAATTCAGATCCTATGGAATTGATGCATTCACATACCACTCTTGATCCAAAGCCACCAAAAGAAATGGATAACAGAAATATTCCACCTGTACTTTCAGACATGGTGATGAAGCTACTCTGCAAAAATGCCAAAAAAAGATACCAAAGTGCCGAAGGTCTTAAATCTGACATTCTGCAATGTACCCATATGATCAATGAAAATGGTAAGATTACGTCTTTTGAAATTGCCCGGAAAGATCAGGGCAAGCGCCTGGTTTTTAAAAATATATATTATGGCCAGAAACAAGCCCAATATAAGATTATCGAATGCTTTAATCGACTGAAAAAGATTCGCATGAAGTATAAATCATCACAGATAATCGAACCGAAAGACAGCTATGTTGTGCAGGCTGTGACAGTTACCGGTCGGGCGGGTATCGGTAAAACAGGTCTGGTACAAGATATTATCCAGTATATTCGTCGTAATGATGCCTGTTTTATCAGTGGCAAATTTATGCGGATTCCTGAGAAACCCTACCATGCTTTTGTTCAGGCCTTTGAAGAACTGGCCCATTATCTTTTGGGTGAGGAAGAAATTGTTCTGGCTGAACTGAAAAACAGCATTCAAAAAAATCCCGCAATCAATGCCAGCTCACTGGTATCAATGATTCCGGCATTTAAATATTTGTTTGATAACGAAGAATGGAGTGTTCAACCATCTGTTGTACCAGGAGCACGAATTCTGGTGCAATCCATTGGCGCGCTGTTGTCTGATATTTCTCGGCTGATTCGTCCCATTGTGATTTTTCTTGATGACTTTCACTTAGCAGACACAGCATCAATTGGATTTCTTCAGGAATTGACCTTTGTGCAAAAAGCCTATTTAATGATTATCTTTGCATATCGCCCCTTTAACACAGAACAACAAATGCTTTTTCAATCAGTATTTGATAACTTTCCAGACAGATCAATTGAAGAAATAAACCTTCAGCCATTAAATCTGGCAGATATTCAGTCCTTTCTCGCCGGTACACTAGAAATGCAGGAATCTGAAGTTCTAAACCTGGCCAAAATAATCAAAGAAAAAACCAATGGGAATCCATTTTTCATGCGGGAGTTTCTGGCCAAACTGCATGAGGATCGTTTGCTTGTGTATGATCATGATTCGGGCCAGTGGCAATGGGATTTGAATATCATCTCTGGCCAAACCATTACAGAAAATGTGGTGGATTTCATGACAGAAACAATTCAAAAAATGGATCATTCCACCCGATCCATCCTCCAATGGGCAGCCTGCCTGGGATATGAATTCTCTTTGGAAAGTCTGTCAAAAATTTGCCATTCCTCTGAACAAAGCCTGGCAAAAAATCTATGGAAAGCTGTTACCAATGGCCTGATTTTACCTGTAATTGATGAATATCAGAAGCAAAACCTCCTCAATTTCAACCAGCATGGATCCAATCAACCCAGATATCGTTTTTCTCACGAACGTATTCATCGGGCATTTTACACCAGAAGTTCCAAATCAAAACGCCAACAAATGCATTTTAAAATTGCCAGTCTTTTTCATTCACTTTTTGAGTCACCAACCAATGAACAGGTCTTTTTCATGGTCAATCAATTAAATGAAGCCCGATTAGTTCAGGCCCCTTTTGATATTCATAATACTATAGAACTGAATCTCATAGCAGGTAAACATGCCAGAATTATTTCTGCCATTGAACCTGCATATCACTATTTTACAAAGGCCATTGAATGGATTGAAACTTACTCAGAAACACATTTTCATGCACACACAGTATATCAGGCATATTATGAAGCTGCCCGATGCGCTTTACTTATGGGGCTATATGATCAAATTATTGAATTAACTGAAAAAGCGCAGCAATACTGCTCAAACATTCGTGAGTTTGCCCGAATTCAAGAATTGATGATTTACGCCAATGGTGCCCACAACAAACCAGAAAGAGCCATTTATCTGGCAAATGAAATTTTGAAAAAATTTGACATGAAATTTCCATCCCCCCTGACGCCATCCAAAGAAAAAGAAACAATCGCACAGATTTTATCTAAAATGGTAACAATTAAAATATCTGCTCTGAATCTTTTGCCCAAAATGAAAAATCCCAATATACGAACTGTAATGCGCATACTGTCAGCCATTCATTCATCAATTTTTTTCGCTAAACCGGAACTGTATTCATCCATTATATGTAAGCAGATGGAATTAATTTTAGCACATGGAAATTCGTTGCAATCGGTGAGTACTTTTTGTGCTTTTGCAGCATTGCTTTGCAAAAACAAACGACATATTGATTTTGCCATAGATATTGTTAAGCAGGGATTGCAATTGGGTGAAGAGCTTAATAACGACGCATTTTATATTCGAGCAATATTCTTGACTTACACATTTGTTTTTCCCTGGAAATATCCACTTGCAAAAGGTTTGAAAAAGCTGAGAATGGGCTATGAGCGGGGTATGAAATGTGGAGAATTTGAATACAGTCTGTATTGCATTCGTTCCTATTTGTTTCATTCATTTATTTGTGGAAGAAAACTGACAGACATGGAAAATGAATGCAATCAATATGAAGCTCAGTTAAATCGGGTTACATCAGGGGCTTCACAGATGTTTCTATCGGATTTTCAAAAACTCATTCGAATTTTTACCCATTCAAGCGAATCCAGAATGGATAACATAAAAAAACAAGACAGACATAATGTGCCAGCCCCTATTCAAGAACAATTTTATTTGCAAAAACTCATTGCAATCTATCACTTTTCTGATCATGATTTGCCATTTCCATACCATGGAACTTTAGAACATAAAAGTGATATCCTTAGCTATACAATCATTAAACCCTTACTGTATTTTTATGAAGCACTGACCTTGCTGTCAGAATATTCACAACGATCTGACAGCCAAAAAAAGGATATTTTGAATATCGTTGATCAGTACCTGGAGTATCTTGAAGAATTAACTGCTCAGGTACCCAAAAATATTGCCCATTATTTTGCATTGATCAAGGCGGAAAAAGCGCGTGTACTTCATCATACAGATCAGGCCATGTCTTTTTATGATCAAGCCATAGAGCTGGCAAGGGAAAATGGCAATATGAATGATCAGGCCTTGGCCAATGAACGTGCAGCTATATTTCACAATCAAGAGAATCGCAATCGCATTGCCAGTATATACATGTGGGATGCCATCTATTGTTATTCACGATGGGGTGCTTACGCCAAAGTCACTTATCTGGAAAAGAGTTTTCCCCAGTTATTGCTCAATGATCAACTGGATCGCAATGCATCCCCACAGGCCCAATTATACCAGCCTGCACAAGCAAATGATAGTATTGATCTCAATGCGATCATTCAAATGTCTCAGGCCTTATCTGAAGAAATTGTTTTTCAGAACCTGGTTGATAAGCTAATGAAAACAGTTATTGCCCATGCCTGTGCCAAAAAAGGCTTTTTAATTGTGAATTCCGACAATGAATGGCTTATCGAAGCGGAAATGAATCCAGACAAGTCAAGTGAAGTCCAGCTATACAGCCAGCCAGTAACTTCATCACAAAATCTTGCACTGGCTATTGTCAACTATGTGATTCATACTCATGAAAATATTGTGATTGCAGATGCATCCAATGATATTCGATTTATGCACGATCCCTATGTTTCAAAAACATCTCCACGCTCAGTCATGTGTATACCCATCATTCGCAAGAAAGGGCTTACCGGAATGTTATACCTGGAAAACAATTTGACTGCTGGTATTTTTGCACAAAATCATGTGGCAACATTGGAGTTATTGGCAGCCCAGGCTGCGGTATCCATTGAAAATGCAAGATTGTACGATGCCCTTAAGCAATCGGAATATCAATATCGATCGTTTGTAGAAAATGCAGTTGAAGGCATTTTTCGATTGAGTACTGAGGGGCTTTTTATTCGGGTCAATCCAGCCATGTTGTCCATGCTGGGGGTTGCTTCACTTGCAGAATTGAATCGGGAAGTGCCAAACCTTTTATCTGGAAAAATCATTGATAAAAAAGATGTAGAAAACATTCTCACAGTGCTTCAAAATGAATATTTTATTTCTGGCTATCAAACCTGCTGTCACCTGAAAAATGGCCAAAAAATTTGGGTGATGATTGCTGCACAAAGTATTCTTGATAAGCAGGGCAATGTTCAATACTACGAAGGGGCTATTATCGATATTACTGAAAGAAAAGAAAAGGAACGTCTGGATCGTGAAAGAAAGACTGCTGAAAATGCCAACAAAGCCAAAACTGAATTTCTAGCCGGCATGTCACATGAAATTCGCACACCAATGAATGGTATTATTGGAATGATAGATTTACTTCGGACAACGCCCCTCAATACTGAGCAACATGAATTTTTGGAAGTTATTTATTCTTCAGCCCAAGGTCTGATTTTCCTGATCAATGATATTCTGGATTTTTCTAAAATTGAAGCTGGAAAACTGGCATTGACCATGAAACCATTTCATCTCAAACGACTAATCACTGACGTGCATCTCATGTTTCACGCTTACGCCCTTAAAAAAGGGGTTGCATTTGATATTTATTATGACAGCAATTTGCCCATGGCATTTTTGGGAGATTCCTTGCGAATTCGGCAAATTATTGTCAATCTGGTAAGTAACGCTGTCAAGTTTACTGACAATGGACAGGTATTGCTATCAATCCAGCGAAAAAATGATTTACAAAGCGAACGTATTCCTGTGGAAATAGTGGTAGAAGATACAGGCATTGGTATGACAGAATCTGCCATATCTCGGATTTTCAACAAATATGTTCAGGCTGAAAACAGTATTGCCCGAGATTATGGTGGCACAGGCCTGGGGCTTTGGATTATCCAAATGCTGGTGAAAATGATGGATGGTCAATTGTCTGTGGATAGTCAATATGATCAGGGAAGTACTTTTTCTGTGGAATTGCCATTGAAAACAGTTGATGAATCTGAATTACCTTCAGAGGAATTAACAGATTCACCGGCTTTTACTGCTGATCTTCAATATTGTGCCAGGGTATTATTGGTTGAAGACAATATCACCAATCAATATGTCTCAACACGATTGTTGCGTCACTTTGGCTGTGAAGTTATGGTTGCCAAAAATGGACAACTGGCCTTGGATTTGCTGGCACAAGAGTCATTTGATATCATATTCATGGATTGCCAGATGCCTGTAATGAATGGGTATGATGCTGCTAAAATGATACGCAAGGAGCATCTTGCCCCAAATACACCCATTGTTGCTGTAACAGCCAATGCTTATAAAAAAGATCTTGACCGATGTATTGCCTGTGGAATGACTGATTATCTGGTGAAACCAGTTCAACAAGAAACCATTGCCGGTGTACTCAAAAAATATTGTGAAAAACAAAAGGTGGGCGCTTCGCCTAAAAAGCGCTTATCTGAAGCCAATGATGCAGAATTGATCAATGTGAAACATATTGAATCGTATGTGGGCAATGATATCAAGGAAATACAAGCAGTGCTATCTATATTTATCAAGGATATTGATCCACAACTGCGTGCCTTGAAAACTGCTATTGACAATAAAGATAGTCAAGAAGTTGAAAGGGTTGCCCATGGAATTAAAGGGGCGTGTGCTGATATTGGCAGTAAAATCATTAAAGAAAGTGCTCTGGCTATTGAACAGGCCGCAAAAAACTATGATGTTGATAATTATCGCCATCAGTATTTGCAGATTGTTGAGCAGACAAAGGCATTAAAGAGATTGGGGGCGGACCAGGATAACACATTCCATTAACAAATAATCAAATTTCGGCATCCTTCATATTTGTTGAAAAATAGTTAACACTTTTCCAAAATTGTGATTGTGTTTCCCTTTGTAGAGACGCACGGCAGTGCGTCTCCGAGCGAAGAGAGGTCTATCACGTCTTTAAAATTAAGAACCAAAAGATTTTTGCCCTTTCTCTGCTCGGAGACGCACTGCCGTGCGTCTCTACATAAGACAAATCGTACAAAAAAAGTGTTAACTGGAATATGAAGGATGCCCAAATTTGCCTAAAGGGCACTATGTTCCCCCAACTTGTACATACGCCCTATGTTTCAGCGTCATTATCAATTCCGGCCATCCTTTCAATTATGGATACCAACAGTTCTTGACTTTGCAAAGGCTTGGCGAGAAAGTCATCAAATCCTTTTTTCTTGCATAGAATTTTTGTTTTTTCAGAATTATCAGCAGACAGGGCAACGATTGGTATATGAATATTGAGATCACGAATGGCCTGGGTACAGTCAAATCCATTCATTTCAGGCATGTTCAGATCCATAAGTATGATATCAAAGGACATTTCGTCCAATTTTTGCAATGCTTCCCTGCCACTGTTTACATAGCAGACATCGTAAGGGGTATCATCAAGCAACATCTCCATCACCATATGATTGTTTGGATGATCATCTACTGAGAGAATTTTGTAATTTTGTAGTGATTTTAATTGTTTGTTGGGATGGATTTTCTGTTGATCAGATCCTTGTTTATGGATGTTTTTGGGTAATTGAACAGTTAAGGTGGTTCCTTCTGTCTGGCTGGTAACAAAGGATATATTGCCGCCATGAACACCTGCGATCAATTGTGCACTGTATGTACCCAGACCGGTTCCTCCGGGTTTTCCCTCAGTTGTGTAGCGGTCAAAAAAACGTTCCTGAATGCTTTCTGGAATCATCCCCATGTTATGGATTGTTATGGCATGCATTTCCTTTTCAAATATACGAATGGTAACTGTTTCATTCTCAGGTGATGCTTCTATGGCATTTTTAATTAAATTGGAAAATAAATTGGACAAGAGCATTTCTTCACCAGAAATCCAATGCAACATGTTCCATGACAAAGGTTTATTGGCAAGAAAGAATTGAATGCTTACATTGGTTTTATTGGCCCAAAAAGACATTTCTTCATTCAGGCGATGAAACAATCGGACCAAATCCACTGCTTGTGGTTTGAGAATATATGAGCCTTCCTCCATTTTATAAATATCCAGAGAATGTTCTACCATATGAAGAATCTGCTGGCCGCTTTCATTGATCATATTGATCCAGTTGCGTTGTTTGGTATTGATATTCGTTTCATATTGCAACTGCTTAGACATATTGAGAATGCCATTAAGGGGAGATTTTAAATCGTGTCGTACCATTCGCTCGACATCGTTTCGAAGGTTTTCTGCGCGTTTTTTTTCTGAAATGTCCTGGGCAATTCCCCATATGCCAGTGGGCTGACCGGTTTCATGAAAAAGCAACCAGGCACGTACTGAAACCGGAAAGGTGTAGCCATCTGCATGAATAAATTCCTTTTCATATTCGTAAGTCTTGTTTCCAGTAAATATTTCTTTTTCAAGAATATTTTTTTCCAGGGTTTGCCACTTATGGGGGGTGACCTGACGCAGATAGTATTGTTTTAAATCCTGCAACGCATAACCCATCATTCTTTCAAAAGCAGGATTGCAATCTAAAAAACGCTTCTGCATACCCACAAGAAATATGCCATCTTTACTCGAATGATATAATCCACGATATCGTTCCTCACTGTCTTTTAATGCAGTCAATGTTTGATGAAGCTTTAAATTTTGGCGATTGACCAGTTGTTGGGTGTGTGAAAGCTCATCAACAGTATTTTTTAAGTCCTTTGTGCGTTGTTGAACCCGATCTTCCAGTTCGATGTTCAGAGTTTGCAATTTTTCTTCTGCTTTTTTACGCAATGTGATATCCACTATTGAGCCTTCATAACAGGCAACGTCATAGTTTGAATGATAGTGTATGCGGGCTGAAATGGCCCCCCATATCTCACGATTAATTCGGGTTTTCAATCGGGTTTCAAAATGTTTAACTTGTTTTTCATTGCGAATCTGTCTGTCGAACTCTCGAAAGTCAGCAGGGTAAACAAAAAGTTGGTCCTGAAAACGTTGAATTTCAGAACAGAGTTCATGAGCATCCGGATAATCCAAAATAACAGCCATGGATGGATTGGCTGTTATTATTTGACCATCGGGTGTTGCTTGAAAAATGCCCTCAACTGCATTATCAAAAATATTTTTGAAATTCTGCTCTGCTTGTGCTTTCAACTTTCGCTCACGTATGAAAAATTTAAGATTAATACCGCCAAATGATAAAACGCCGGCTATTAATGGATAAGAGACAGCAAGTATGATCCCCAAATAGACATAAACCATCGTGGTTATCATAAAAAATACACAGAACAAACAGAGAATAAGCAAAAATCGCACACGCGGTTCTTGAAAACGATAGCAAACCAGTATCGACAGCATTAAAAGACACAGTAGTGATAAAAATTCAGCCAGGATACTGGCAGGTCTTAAACTGGCACCTTTCAAAATTGTGGCAACCGAATTTGCAATGAACTCTGAACCAAACATGGTGCCCACAGGAGTGTCAAACCAGTCTTGTGACACCGCAAATGTATCCCCAAGAATGACGATCTTGTCCTTAATCCAATAAGATAGTTCCATGTGATCGTCAGGCGACATATTCATGAATGCGTGAGCAGTAACACCTGCAAATTCATGAAGATAGCGATGGCCTGTTGGGATGGATGGGAAATCCACATAAAATTCATTGAAATGATTTAATGCAATGGTATGAGGGCCGATTGATATCTTGCGGTTTTCGATTTTAGGACTTTTATCATAAAATCGCGAAAGAATCTGAATGGCAAAGGGCCAGCCATTGGGTGCCCGGGTAATTTCTGGATAAACACGCACCCGACTCAACGTTGTGATTAAATTACTGGTTGATGTATGATTGATATAACCACTGGTAATATTTTTTCCAATGGATTCAATCGGATAATGAATTTTTGAAAACCCGCCATAATCATCGAAAACAGCCTGTGATGCCAAAATGGCATTGGATGTTTTTATGGCTTTTGCCAGATAAGGATCATCTTCATAAGCACTGTTGTATTTAAACAACAGATCAATTGCAATCAGTTTGGGGTTCAGCTTGTGAATGTTTTCGATGATCGTAGCAATATCCTGTCGTCGCAAGGGGAATGCATTGTATTGGTCAAAAAAAAATTCATCAAATGTAACCAAAACAATTTCATTTTGTGGAAATGCAACTTGTTCAGGGTCGCCAAAGCTCATACGAAAAATATGCCGGATCCCAACAGTTTGATCCTCAATAAAAGAAAACATTTCATGATATTCCGACACAAGGCCAAAAATCAATAACACCATAACCAGACATAAATCCCACTTTTTTTTTATAAAAATCATGTGTACCTTCCAGTTTAGATATTTCGTTGTCAACACTGCCTAAAACTTGCTATTTTTAAATATTTCTTATACACTATTTTTTTTTGGTTGTCTATCCAAACAATATAATAATCGTAAATCGTAAATCAGGATATCCCAATGAATTCATTAATTTATAAAACTCACACAGTTCCAGAAGATTTGTCATCTGTAATCACAATTGATTCATCCCAGGAAGTCAGCCCTCAGGATGCTGGTATGAGCATCAAGGGTGTTCAGGCCATATGGGATTCGGTCCTGGATTTGTATCGAACAGGTATTTATCCAGGGATTTCATTGTGTATGAGACGTCGGGGAAAAATTGTATTAAAACGTGCCATAGGTCATGCCCGGGGGAATGGCCCTGATGACCCCAAAATTTGTGAAAAAGTCCTTTTAACACCAGATACACCAGTATGTCAATTTTCCGCCAGCAAAGCGGTTACTGCCATGATTGCCCATTTGCTGGTGGAGCGGGGTGCCATTAATCTAACAGATCCAATCAGTTATTATATTCCTGGCTTTGGTTTTTATGGGAAAGAGAATACCACCATATATCATATTCTTTCCCATCATGGGGGAATTCCAACCCTGCCCGCCAATGCTGACCCCGAACTTTTGTTTGATCCAGAGGGATTTGTCCGAATGCTCTGTGACAAAAAACCTGATGCGCCCGGTGGTCGTCGCATGTCTTATCATGCAATTACCGGCGGATTTATCATTGGCGAAATTGTCCAGCGAGTGACTGGTATGAACATCCGAGAATTTTTGAGGGAGACCATTCAAAAACCCTTAAAATTTAAATATTTTAATTATGGCATGAATGAAGATGACATGCCAAAGGTTGCAATGAACTATAACACTGGATTCCCAGTGGTTTTTCCCCTATCTGTTATTGTAAAACGGGCACTGGGAGCATCATGGAATGATGTTGTTCGTGTGTCAAATGATCCCAGGTTTTTAAAAACAATCATACCTGCTGGAAACTTGTATGCAACTGCGGATGAAATGTGCCAGTTTTTTGAAATGATGCTTAACGATGGCATTATTGATGGTGTCCGCATATTCGAGCCATTGACCATTCGCAGGGCAATTATGGAATCTGACAGCATGAAACTGGATACCACAATGATGGTGCCCATGCGCTATAGTGCTGGCATGATGTTGGGCGCATCGCCAATTGGTATGTATGGCCCATTTACCAGTCGCGCTTTTGGGCATTTGGGTTTTATCAATATTTTTTGTTGGGCTGATCCTGAGCGGAATTTATCCTGTGCCTTGCTCACTACTGGTAAATCGTTGATTGGACCCCATTTGCTGTCATTATCTCGTTTTTTATCCAAAACATCATGGTATTGTCGAGAAGGTGCTGGCGCTAACGAAATGACTGATATGTGGTGTTCTTATGTGATGCCACTGTCGAAAATTCTGCAATCTATTTTTTTTACCATGTAGATGAATGCTGCATCCTGCCTTAGGGCTTGAAAATAATTCCATGATTTAATAAATAGATGCTTAATATATAACCTATTGATATATCATGAAATCAGAAACCCGATATAAAAATATCAAACTGATTATCGAATATGATGGCAGTCAATACAGCGGGTGGCAACGTCAAAAGAATTGCCAAAGCATACAAGGGATAATTGAATCTGCCATTTCAACCATGACTGGACAAAGTGTGCCTCTTGTTGGGTCCGGACGAACTGATGCTGGTGTCCATGCCTGGCAGCAGGTGGCTAATTTCAAGTGCCATACACGATTGACACCTGAAAACTTCATGAATGGATTAAACAGCCTGCTGCCAAAAGATATTGCGATTCAATCGTGTGGTGAAGTGCCAGTGGATTTTCATTCCCGATACAATGTTCAATCTAAGATATATCGATACTATATTGGTCAGTGTCCTCACAAAATGGCGCTGTTTCATCAATATTGCTGGAGTATCCCTCATAAATTGGATATGGATGCCATGCAAAATGCCTGCCTTTTGTTTAAAGGCACACATGATTTTAAATCCTTTGAAGGCGCAGGAAGTCCTCGATCTACTTCTGTTCGGACTGTTTTACGATCCCAATTAACTGTCAATGAAAATCAATATCTTATTTATGAAATTGAAGCAGATGGTTTTTTAAGATTCATGGTCAGAAATATTGTGGGGACGCTGGTTGAGATTGGTAAAAAAAGAATGAGATTTGATGCAATTCCCAATATCCTGACATCCAGAAATCGTCACATGGCTGGCCCCACAGCACCACCTCATGGGTTGTTTTTAATGGCTGTTAAGTATTAAATATGATAGATTATCTAATACAAAAAAAATTCGATTCTGAATTGACCTTTTAATCAGTTTATTGTATTTGTTTTTCGGAGGGCGAACACAAGGTTCGCCCCTACATAGGTTTGGTTTCGGTTTTTGTTTGAAGTTGAGGTAAACCGAAATTAGGTACTTGGTTTTAGTTCTAAGATTTCGATTTCTAAAGACGTTAAGGAATGCTCGGAAAATAACATGCTCATTTTTCATGATCGTACAAAAGAATAAGGTCGTGTAGAGACGTAGCAAGCTACGTCTCTACAGTACAATTACCTCAAAACGAACAATATCAATAATGGGGAAGTTATTTTCAGAGCATTCCTAAGCAAAATTGCTGCCAGCTATAAGGCTGCAAATAACCGATAAAATGCCAACTTCAAGTCGTCCTAAGTTGGACATAATGTACACAATGAACTTTTAATCCACTGTCCATTTTGTCCATTTTGAAATGGGAAAAAATTTTTTTGAAAAAAGCTTAAACTTTTTTCAAACAATAGGAGGGTATAATGAAAATTGTATGCATTTCTGGTAGTCCCAGAAAAAATGGTAATAGCGCTGTTTTACTTCAAGAACTAAACAGCATTGCAGACAATGCAAAGGCCAATATTCAGTCTTTTAATGTTAATTCAATGACATACAAAGGGTGTCAGGCCTGTATGTCATGCAAAGGCAAAACTGAAGAATGTGTGATTAGCGATGATTTTGAGAAAGTTTTAAAAGCCATTAGCGAATGCGATTTACTCGTCTTGGCATCACCGGTATATTTTGCCGATGTTACCGCTCAGATGAAGGCTATTATTGATCGTATGTATTCATTTTTGGTCCCCAATTTCATGCAACAGGAGAAACCCAGTCGTCTGGAAGCAGGTAAATCTTTGATTTTTATTCTGACCCAGGGACAACCCGATGAAAAAATGTTTGCAGATATTTATCCCAAGTATGAAATGTTTCTAAAAATAATGGGATTTACTGACACACATCTTATTCGTGCCTGTGGCGTATTGGAAGCCGGGGCTGTTAAACAACGCGAGGATATTCTTGAAAATGTCCGAACTGTTGCAAAAAGTATTATTCAATAAGATAGGAGACAATGGGCTCAGACCTTGATTGTTTCCTGACAGAACTTGAAATTAGGGACGAAGCTTATGTTCGCCCCTAAAACGATAACCATAATCGAACCTATATTCACATCCAATGTAGGGCAAACATCAATGAAAGGAAGGCCGAAACTTGAATT
>Ga0272440_1002600_pt1 | contig 13930 bp, 12 predicted proteins | sample SSMMMBAug17_FD_192440 | JGI IMG/M metagenome (GOLD analysis project Ga0272440, IMG submission 192440) | Marine sediment archaeal communities from Little Sippewissett salt marsh, Falmouth, MA, United States - SSM-MMB-Aug17 | ecosystem: Environmental > Aquatic > Marine > Wetlands > Sediment ...
ACGGAAAAACAAAATCCTGCTTTATATTGGTTCAAGTGCAATTCCGCTTGCTAACGCGCGCGGCTCAGAAAATTTCGGCAGTTTTTAATCTGAGCCGCGCGCGTTAGCAAGCGGGACTGTACTTGAACCAAATATCAAACAGGTTTTCCGAAGACGCACAAAAGTTAGGCTAATCTAAAATTTGCCGAAGGGCACTATGTTCTCTAAGGAATATTTAAATAAATTCCTCATTTCATAAAGAGTTCAATTCTATCCATATTCTTCAGTGTAACCCATGTTCAAAAAGGGAATTTAAATGGGGAACTAATTTTTTGAGAAATCCTAAGGAGGTTGTGTATGGGACGTATAATTACATCTGTAACCATATCAAATCTTGTAGACACAGAGAAGAAGATTCGGATTGATGCTTTGGTAGATACTGGTGCATCGCATATGATATTACCATTAGCATGGAAAAACAGACTTGGTGACCTTGAAGAGATCCGAACAGTTGAGATGGAAACTGCAACTCAAAAAATTGAACATGGAAGCGTGTGTGGACCTGTCAGATTACAAATCGAAGGTTTTCAACCTGTTTTTACCGAAATTGTATTTATCAAAATGGAATCTGAAAATGGTGAGTACGAGCCATTAATTGGTTATATTCCTTTAGAACAATCACAAGTTGCTGTCGATATGCTGGGACACAGATTAATATACGTTAAACGTTTGGATTTAAAATGAACTATGCATTTAATAGTAAATATGCGCCCAAAAGAAGTTCCCCATTTAATATATTGAATTCCCATTTTTGAACCTGGATTACGCTGAAGAAAATGAATAAGATGAATAAAAAGTGTTTGATTTCATCTTATTCATCTTCTTCAGCGTAATCCAGGTTCAAAATGAATAGAATTGACTCTTTCAGAAATGAGGAACTTATTATTTTAGTATTCCTAAGTTTTTTTATACAAAATACTCAGGTTTAATTAAGAAATTATGAAACAGATAACAACAGAAATAATAATTAGGAATCCCCACATTGGCTATAATTGGAAATATCTATGAAATTACGAAAAAATAAAAAACAAAACAAAGAAAAGAAACGTCGTTTTTTCCAAAAGAATCCGGCGCAGGAATTGGTAACCCCTGACGCAATAGATCCAAAGAAGGAAGAAGATGAGGTTTCGAAATGTAAGGAAGAAACAACCAAACAAATTGAACCTCATTTTGAGGATATTCCACCACCCAAAAAACAAAAAAAGCGTGTCTTCAAACGATTGAAAGAACGTTTAACAAAATCCCGCAAAAAGATCGGCGCATGGGGCAAAAAACAGATGGATGATGAACTTCTGGAACTGGTTGAAGAATCCTTAATCACAGCCGATATTGGCATTGAAAACACCATGACAATCATGGATACCATCAATGAAAAAGTCAGGAAAAAATTAATCACGTCAACTGATCAGCTTCAAACAGTGGTGCTTGATGAACTTATCCAACGACTGCCCCAAACAGAGGAATCGGACGATCCATATATTTATCATCCCCATGTCATTTTAGTGGTCGGTGTCAATGGTGTTGGCAAGACTACGACAATTGGAAAACTGGCATTTCAATTGACATCACAGGGCAAAAAAGTGATCATTGGGGCATCAGATACATTTCGTGCAGCGGCAGTGGAACAGCTTGAATTATGGGCAGAAAGATCTTCGGCAGATATTGTACGTCATAAAGAAAATGCGGATCCTGCTGCGGTTGCCTTTGACACCGTTCAGGCCGCCATTTCAAGAAAAGCGGATGTTGCAATTATTGATACCGCAGGCAGACTTCATACAAAAAAGAACCTTATGGAAGAAATCAAAAAAATCCGACGTTCTATTGCTAAAAAGCTACCTGATGCGCCCCACGACATCTTTCTGATTCTAGATGCAACAACCGGTCAAAACGCTGTATCACAAGCACGACTCTTTCATGAGGCATTACATGTTACAGGCATTATTTTAACCAAACTTGATGGCACGGCAAAGGGAGGAATTGTAGTCAGTATTGCCAATACGTTTGATATTCCCATTCGATATATTGGTATTGGGGAAAGTATTGATGATTTACAGACGTTTGAGCCAGAACTTTTTGTTCGTGCCTTGATAGAACCTGAGTGATACCAATGACCATGAAAACAAATGAAATCACATCAGAACAGTTATCCCAATTAAGCAGCCATATCTGTAAAACCATTGGTTTAGAATTTCCTGAAAACAGATATAAAGACTTGACACGCGGCATTGAAGAAGCCTGCGGTGAATTTGGTTTTAATAATGCATATGATTGTATTGAATGGCTGATCCATACAGACTTTACCAAAGAAACATGGGATAAGCTGGCTGGATATTTGACCATTGGCGAAACCTATTTTTTCAGGGATTCTGCGGTATTTATGCTTTTAAAAGATAAAATACTGCATGATCTCATTTATTCCCGATGGCATAAAGAAAAGTATTTACGCATCTGGAGTGCGGCCTGTTGTACGGGTGAGGAGCCTTACTCTATTGCCATGCTGATAGATCAAATCCTTTCCAGTCGCAAAGGGTGGAATATTTCGATTATTGCCACAGATATCAATGAAAAATTTTTAAATAAAGCCAAAAAAGGTCAGTATACGCAATGGTCATTTCGCAATACACCTGATGACTTAAGGAATAAATATTTTAAAAATAAAGAAGGCAATAAATATGAGATTCATCCGGAGATCAGGAGGATGGTGTCTTTTTTCTATTTAAACCTCGCAGAATCGGGGTATCCTTCATATACGAACAATACAACTGAACTGGACTTAATTTGTTGCAGAAATGTTCTGATGTATTTTTCTGATGATATTCGAAAAAGGGTTGTTCGTAGCCTGGCATCATGTCTTTCTCAAAATGGCGTTTTAATCGTGAGTCCTGGAGAAGCGGATTATGCAAAAATGGCGGGATTATCAACATTGCGATCTTCTGAAACCACAGTTTTTTGTAAATCTTCGCCCCCAAAACAGTACTTTTCCACAAGTCAAACAAATACATACCCGTTAAAAATACCTGTAAATACTGCAAAAAAGTCAAAAAATGAATCCTTTGGAATAGAAACAAAGCCTATTGACAAAACAGCTCCCTCGAAAAAGCAACAATACACCTATGAAAAGGCCTTACAGCATTTTAATGATGGCACTTACGGCAAAAGCATTGAAATACTGTCTTTTATGCTGGAACAGGACAATAATAATTCTAAATACATGATTTTACTGGCACGTTGTTATGCCAACCTCAAAGAGTACGATACAGCAATTTCATGGTGTGAAAATGCCATTCACTGCAATCGTCTTGATCCGGGTTACTATTATTTGATGGCATCCATACTGCAAGAACAGGGAAATATTGATAATGCCATTAAATCGTTAAATCAGGCATTATATCTGGAGCCTTCGTTAATTATGGCTTATGTCGCCATTGGAATGATTCGCCGGAAACAGGGCCGTCAGAAAGATTTCCTAAAAGCAATAGATAACGCGATGTATTATTTACAAATTTTGGAACCAAATACAATTGTCCCGCATTCTGATGACATGACTGCCGGACGATTGATAAAAATGCTGGAACCCCAATTTGCGAAATAATAATCTCATGGAGGGAATTCAATGAGTCAAGAAACAAACCATTTAAATCATGATAACCAATTGATAAAAAAACAAATTCTTAAGAAACGTGCAAAAAAATTGGCAGTACAGAAAGACAGACAAGACCAAACCATTGAATCAATTGAAACAGTAGAATTTGTATTATCCAATGAGCATTATGCCATTGAATTAAATTATATCAGGGAAGTTTATCCGCTCAATAATTTGACATCATTACCTTGCACTCCATCCTTTGTATCAGGAATCATCAATGTCCGCAGTCAAATTGTTTCAATTATTGACTTAAAAAAATTTTTCGATCTACCTGATCACGACTCAGAAGCAAAAAAGCGCGTGATTATCCTTCATAACAACCAGATAGAATTTGGCATACTTGCGGATGAAATAATGGGTGTTCTTTCGATTCCAGTTCGTGATATTCAAATGTCCATGTTAACCTTAAAAGGTATCGGCTCGGAATATATCAAGGGCGTAACAGAAAAACGAATAGTCATTCTTGATGCGGAAAAAATTTTGTCTGATGCCCGGATTATTGTTCATGAGGAATTAAAGCTGAGTCAACTCTCGTAAATTACTTTTCATAAACATTTTTTTGTAAAACAGGATTCATTCTTACACCATTGAGATGTCATATAATGATCAATTGCCGCATGAAGTGTTTCTTCAGCAAGCGTTGCACAATGCATATGATCTTTTGACAGTCCGCCCACTGAATGTTGAATATAATCCGCCCGAATATCCAATATTTCCTCAGGCGTTTTTCCAACAGCGTGTTCAGCAGCTGCTGAAACACAGGTTAAACTATATGCACACCCATTTGTCCAGTGTGACGTATCTTTTACCCGACCCGTGCGATCAAACGAGAGGCGGATTTCCATGGTATCTCCGCAACGTCCCGTAATACGTGCCTCAGCATCTGGATGGTCGATATAAGGGTTCAATTGATAGTGCGCCCATACCCATAGTCCAATAATTAATGTAATGACGAGAAATCCAACTAAAAAATTAAGCATGGTTTTCCTTCCTAAAGGCGGTTAGTAAGTTAGGGGAAATATAAACGTATTGATCAAAGAACAACACTAGCGATGCCCAATATTATTCTTTTCAATTAATCTCTGAATATCTTCAAGACGAAACTGTTCCAACAATCGGTAAGCTTTACTGGTAAATGAAATACATTCCGGAAAATCAACCTTGATTTGTGACAGTATTTTTTTCAATCGGGTTGTTTTACCGCTCAGAATAAGCTTGTTTATTGTTTGAATCGCGTCTTTTGGTGGAAAAACAATTGGCATTTGTTCAATCAGAGTATCTTTCGAATCATCTTTGGGCGATTGAATTTCACTTGTCCATGACAAATGGAGATGTTCTTGAACCAGTTCTAAGAGTTCATCTACCTGAACAGGCTTGGTAATATAATCATCACATCCAGCCATAAAGCATTCTTGTTGGGTTTCATGACGAATATTTGCGGATACCGCAATAATTTTTGAATTTTTTAATGTGGGGATCAATCTGATTTTTCGTGTGGCTTCAATACCTTGCATAACAGGCATGACAAGATCCATCAATATAAGATCCGGAACAAAACTAAGTGCTTTCCTAATGGCTTCCCTTCCATTAACAGCCTCTTTAATTGCAAATCCAACAGGTTCAAGAATATCACGAATAAAAGCTCTGCTTTGTTCAATATCTTCAACGATCAGCACTTTTTTAACCGGCCCTTGATAACCAATGATATTATAATGGCTGGAATGATCCTCGCTGGTTAACGCAGCTTTTGCTTCTGGCAGTGTCAATTGAAAATAAAACGTTGTTCCTTCACCTTCTTTACTTTTCACATGAATATCGCTTCCCATCATGCGAATAATTGTTCTTGTTATTGACAATCCTAAGCCCGCACCTTCACGCTGAATTCGTCCATCATGAAGTTGATGAAAGGGTAAGAAAATTTCTTCCATTTTATCTACTGGAATACCAATGCCAGAATCCTCAACTTCAAATTTAATTTTGTCAGATTGCTTTTTTACACGAAATGAAATTTGCCCCTCAATCGTATGTTTCAATGCATTGGAAAGCAAATTGAACAAAATTTGCCGCAAACGTTTTTCATCTCCATTGACGAATCTGGGAAGCGTATTGTCAGGTTGATAATTGAAATTGAGCCCTTTTTGAATCGATTTCATGCGAAAAATACTAACAACACTGCTCAATAACATAAAAAAATCAAATGGTTTAGGAAATATTAAGAACTTTTGAGATTCAATACTGGAAAAATCTAAAACATCATTGATCATTGTCAAAAGGTGTTCGCCGCATTCATGAATTGTTTCAATGGCATTCGATTGCTTGGGTAACATATTTGAATCGCGTTTCAAAATTTGAGTGTATCCCAATATGCCATTCAGTGGAGTTCTTAATTCATGGCTGACGCTGGCTAGAAAATTATTTTTTGCAACGCTGGCTGATTCTGCCATTTTTCTGGCACGTTGAAGTTCTTTATCTGCCAGCATTCTTTCCAGACGATCCAGTCCATGTTTTTCGGCGATTTCCAGACGAATTTTTAAAAGATCAAGATTAAATGGCTTTTTGATGTAGTCATCAGCTCCGGCGTCAAGGGAGTCCCTGAGGCAGTCAAACTTAGTTCTTCCAGTTGTGACTAACAAAAAACTATACTTCCCTTTTGGATGTGCCCGAATTCGTCTGCAACACTCCAGACCATTCATGCCAGGTAAGCCGATATCAATAAGGATCATAGAATAAAACGTTTCTTGATACGCTTCAATTGCCGCCTCAGCAGTGGTAAATGTTTGAACCTGATTACCTCGTGCAGCAATAATATCCTTTAAGGTATCAGAAAGTAACATATCGTCATCTATGACCATCACTTTCATGGCAAATCCTCATGCGTAATATCACCAAGCATGCCACTTCGGCGATGTTTGGGAACAGTCAGGGAAACTGTCGTTCCTTTTCCCATTTGACTCTTAATCCAGATCCTGCCATTGAGCTTTTTGATCAATTCCTTACAAATGATCAAACCCAGGCCAGCACCCTTTTCTCCTGCAGTACCATTTTCCTTAATCGTACTGTTTATTTTAAAAAGTTTTCGCTGATTTTCTTCACTGATACCTATTCCGGTGTCAACAATTTTGATCTCTTCATAATCACCCAGATTTTTCGATGAAATGGTAATCGTATCGCCGGAAAGACAGTATTTGACTGAATTTCCAATAATATGTTGAAAAATGGTATCCGCCATGTTTTCATCAACAAAAACCAGCTCATTTTCAATAATGTTGTTGTTGATAACAATGCGTTTATCCGCTGCCTGCTGATTCAAAGGAATAATACTTCGTTCGACGATTCTGTTTAATGGGATGATATCCGGCTCTGGTTCGATAGATCCACTTTGTATTTTGATCCATCCAAGCAGGTTTTCAACAATGCGTTGCGTGTATGATGCGGATCGTTGAATGTTAACAGCAGTTTTAATAAATGTATCATTTAACAGATTTTCTGCTGTACGAACAATTCTACCGGATAATCCAAAAATAGAACCAAGCGAACCAAACAAATCATCAGAAAAAACTGAAAAGATCTTTTCACGCATCTCAATGGCAATTGTTAATTCTTTGTTGACACGTGATAATTGAATATTGGTTTCAGTCAATTTTTTATTGGAGTCTGATAATTTATCATTGAGTCGTATCAGTTCTTTTTTTTGTTGCTGAATAATCAGGTGCGTATTGATTCTTGCCAGCACCTCTTCCTGTTGAAAAGGTTTGGTAATATAGTCCACCGCCCCCATCCGAAAGCCTTTGAGTTTTTTTTCAGTGTCAGACAATGCGGTCATAAATATAATTGGAATACCTTTGACTTCAGTATCCTCTTTTAATTGTTTGCATGTCTCAAAGCCATCCAGACCGGGCATCATAATATCCAGGAGAATCAATTCCGGTTTGGCATGTTCCAGTTGCTGGATTGCACGCTCTCCACTTGGAGCAACCATCGTTTCATAGCCAGATTCTTCAAGATAATCAATCAAAACCCTGAGGTTGGTAGGGTTGTCATCAACAACCATAATGGTTGCGTTATCGGTTGTTTCCATGATGATCTCCTCTTTTTGTGTATTTATTATTGTATACACACGTCATCTTTCAATAATTATGCGCGCTTTTCTTGATTTTGTATAAAAAAAACATATAGACAGTATAATTAATACAATAATTGTTGTTGACAATAAAAACATATTTGAAATCACAGTATAATCTCTCTTTTCCACTTAAAATAATCCAATTTTTCTGAAAAGCCTATAGCCTATCAATAATTCCCGTAAAATTGTATTGTATAACCGTCTCAGATCTCGGCGCAAATATACACACAAAAGAAATATAGTACTGCCTGAGTCAATCAGGCTGCTTTTCTGTTAAGAAGCTGCCAATCCTCATTCACCATCTCCTGAATGTCTGCATGATCTTTTTCTGTGAGGTGTTTGAATCGTCCCTGAATTTTCAAGTATTCGGCAACCGGGCGATTCCCATGATAATTGATTGTGTAGTCCGTACCATTTTCAACTTCATACAATGGAAAAAGATTGGTTTGGACTGCCAGGCGGGAAATTGCAACTGTTTGATCTGATGGAATCCGCCAACCTGTTGGGCATGATGCATAGGCATGAATAAATCGTGCCCCTTGCATCTCTCTGGCTTTTTTGAATTTGCGCATCATGTCATCAGGAAACGCGATATTGGCTGTTGCAGCGTATGGAATTCGATGTGCTGCCAGTACATCAATAATATTTTTTTTCCGATGACTTTTCCATGCATTTTTGGGAGTTGTTGTTGTTTGTGCGCCATAAGGCGTGGCAGAACTTCGCTGAACACCTGTATTCATATATGCTTCATTGTCATAACACACATACAAAAAATTTTCATTACGTTCGCATGCCCCACTCAGGGATTGAAATCCAATGTCAAATGTCCCACCATCTCCTGCCCAGGCAACTACTGTTGTTTCTGTATCTCCTTTCATGTCCAGGGCTGCACGAACACCACTTGCAGCGGCACCACTGGTTTCAAAGGCTGTATGCAATACTGGCACTTTCAAGGATGTTTGGGGATGCACACCTGCAACAACGGCCCAACAACATGCTGGTATGACAAGAATTGTTTTGGAACCCAGAGCTTGAAGCGCAAATTTCATGGCAATCACAGCACCACATCCCGGGCATGCGACATGGCCGGACATGATATAATCGGTTGATGGATATTGTGACTGCATGATACAACCGGATTTTATTTCTTGACTGGTATTATTCATTTGTTTTCCTTTAATATTACCACAATTAATCAAGGGTTCAATCCAATCCAGACACTCTCATTGTCAGGATAGTCCGACTTTCTGGTACGATCCAGCATCTCAAAAAAATGATCAACAGTAATATCGCGTCCGCCCAATCCAGAAATATAGCTGTAGATTTGAGGATGATTGTCACTAACATACATGGATGAACGAAGTTCCTGCGCAAATATACCGCCTGCACCAAAAGAACAATTGCGATCCAAAACAATCACTTTTTTTGCATTTTTCAAACTTTTGCGAATATCTTGGTATGGAAAGGGCCGAAACATTTTTAATCTTAATACCCCCACTTTAAGCCCCTTATCACGCAATGTGTTTATTGCCTGACGACATGTACTGGCCGATGTTCCCGCCATTACAAAGATATATTCTGCATCATCACAGGCAAAAGGGACAACTGGTCCATAGGTTCGGCCAAACACTTTTTCAAACGCTCGCTCAACTTCAATAAAATTTTCCAGAACCGATTGCATGGCCATTTGAATGCTATGCCGCATCTCCATGTAATATGCTGGTGGGGCCATCTGGCCTATTGCATTGGGATTTTCTTGATCTAACGAAATACGCGGCACAAATGACGGTAAAAAATTATCCACAGATTGCTGATCAGGAATATCTACCGGCTCATAAGTATGGGATAAAAAAAATGCATCCAGAACCACCATTACCGGAAGGTTGACTGTTTCTGCCAGACGATATGCCTGGAGGGTGGTATCCAAAACTTCCTGACCGGTTTCGCAATAGAGCTGAATCCAACCGGTATCACGTTGGGATAGGCTGTCAGATTGATCCATCCAGATATTCCATCCAGGCCCAAGGGCACGATTAACTTCAGCCATGACAATTGGCAACCGAGCACCTGCTGCCCAATGTAATAGTTCGTGCATTAATGCCAGACCATGGGATGATGATGCTGTAAATGTTCTAACCCCTGCGCTGGATGCCCCAATGCATGATGCCATTGCAGAATGCTCACTTTCAACGCAAATAAACCTGGCATCCATGCGGCCATCAGCGCAATACTCAGATAAAGCCTCGACAATATGTGTCTGGGGGGTAATGGGATAGGCAGATATCACTTTTGCCCGTGCCAGACGAACAGCTTCTGAGACTGCATGACTACCTTCAAGAACGTGTTTCATGGTTCAACCTCCAAATTCATTGCATCACGCGGACATTCCGCAATGCAAATGCCGCATCCTTTGCAATAGTCCATTAAAATGTGCCGGCTGTTCTGATCCCACTGAATGGCCATTTCCGGACAAAAAATTCGGCACGTATCGCAATCATTACATATACCGCAATTGAAACATCGTGATGCCTCTTTAATCATTTGAGATTCATCAAATCCGGAAATGACTTCATCAAAAGTATCCAGGCAAGTATCCTGAGATAGTCTATTCACCTGCACCGCCGGAATGTTGTGAAAATATGCTGCGTTGACACGTTCAAAATTAACAATTTCACTGTTGCTCCGTTGTTTTCGTTTCCCTTGTCTGTAAATTTCAAATGACATTGCCGGTCCAGTGCCTACCTCTAATTTATGACACAGGCTGTGTATTTCATTGGGTCCTTTATTCTTCAGAATATCAAATGCAATAGCTGCTTGCTTTCCTGAAGCCAATGCATGAGTGACTGTCTTTTCCGATGTTGTCAGATCCCCGCACCAGAAAACAGGGATATCAGATTTGTTTTTCATCTGACAATGACTCATGGACAAATCCCATTGATCGTTACGCCACATGATCTCCATTTCTGCACCAATGGCAGAAACAACATGATTGACCGGCATTGTCTCGCTGTGATTGCCATCCGGTACATAGATTTGACGTCCTTTATTTGTTTTTTCGCCAGACTTCATTACTTGTAGACGCATTTGCAACTGATTGGATTCTTTTTGGATCTCAATTGGAGAAAGACATTCTTTCAACACAACGCCTTCATCAAGTGCGGCATCAATTTCGTGCGGGTGCGCCGGCATTTCATTCCGTGTTCTGCGATATACAATAATGGGATGTGCCCCCATTCGCAATAATGATCGGGCAACATCAATGGCAGTATTGCCGCCACCAATAACAGCAACTGTCCCACCTAAAACGGGTGCTTCATGTTTACGAATCTGACGTAATAAATTCAAGCCATCAATGGTATGCATTGCACCAGCAATATTTAATGAAATGGGCAGTGCATCGCCACAGCACAAAAACAAGGCCTCATACGATTGCCCCATTGTATCCAGTTGATCCATTGTAATGGACTGTTTGTAGTTAAACTGAATGCCATCCGTATTCAGGCGTTGAATTTCACCTGTCAGCGTGTGGTCTGGCAAACGAAAAGATGGAATGCCCATTGCCAGTAAACCGCCAGATTTATCCGATTTTTCAAAAATATCACATTGATACCCCAGACATCTCGCAAAATATGCGGCTGAAAGCCCGGCCGGCCCCGCGCCAATAATACCAATCTTTGCGCCATTTAAACGGGGATAATTTATTTGCGAATGTTTATTGGAAAGCCCCCAATTGCCAAGGAACCTTTCAATATGATGAATACCAATAGATTGATCCAAAAATTGCCGATTACAGGCAGATTCACACGGATGAAAGCATACCCTCCCACAAATTGCTGGAAATGGATTCTCCATCAATATTGCTTGTAAGGCACGTTGATAATCTTTTCTGGAAGCAAACATTTCGACTGTAGCAATATCAACGCCCAGTGGACATTCGTTACTACAAGGTGCTGTTTTTTCCTGATATTTTGGCCGGACAAATCGCCATGTTCCGGTCTTATTTCCCAGGGTGTTTGTCCGAGATTGTGAAATCAACAGAGAAACATTGTTGGGGGATTGCCTTTGAATTGATTGATTCATAATGTGTGTGCTCCGAAAATCACCATTAATTATGTGGCAGCCATTTATTTTTTAATAACTGCCAAAAAGAATGTCGCCTTTTTTGATGTTGTTTTTTTTGAGCATATTGATTCAAATATTTTTTGCGGGACCATCTTTCCCAAAAGCCGATCATTCCGGATTCGTATGCCCGATTGACATGTTCATGTTTAGCATCATGCCCTTTTCTACTGTTTTGAAGTGCATATCTCAAACAACTGGTTTTATGTTCACAGGCCAGACATGTTTCGGACGACATGCGAAGGCCATTGTCATTCATTGGAAATACAATATCAAGATCGCCAAAACAGCTAGGATATATATTTTTGTCATAAGACATAAGTGTCGATATTTCCGATCATGTAACAAAGGATTGATTTATTTTAAATTCAACTTTGCTTTAAGTAAAGCTAATTCCTTTAGAGCTTCTTTTGCGCGCATAGCCTCTTCATTCGCACGCCTTGCTTCAGCATTAGCACGCTGTTCTTGAGCATTAGCACGTTCTGTTTCAACTCTTGCTTTTTGTTCACCGGTCAATAAAACATTGCCTTTATGATCAAACCAAACCAGCCATTCTGTATCAAATGATTGATACAAATCTTTCTGAATTCTCATCCCCAACTGTAAATCTGAAAACCAAAGCCCTTTTTTTTGTATTTGTTTCCAGGGAAAGGCAACATATTTACCAGATTTTAATTGATATGCATGTAGATTTGTTTTAAAGATATGATGTTCTGGATCATAAATCACATAATACTTGATCCCCAAAGAAGCATAAAATTGTATTTTGGATGTCCGCTCATTGCCAACAGTATTGGAAACCACCTCAATGACTACTTCCGGCGGCTTTCCAAATACGTCAATCATATAACACCGATTCTTTTTCTTCCAGATATCATCAGCCGGTTTGACATCCATGCTGAGAAAAACATCGGGAACAATCGGTACCGTTGGAGGGTCGCCATAAATCCCCACATTGGCACAAGCCATAAAAATACGATTTGTTTTCCAACTGGTATATAAGGCATCGGTTAATAGTCTCATTTGTCTTTCAGAAAAAATACTGTCCACGGGTTCATCATCCTCCGTAACCAGACTGTCATAGTCGTACTCAATTTTCTGTTTTGCAACAAATCCAAATTGATTTGTATATTCCCTCACACAGGGAGACTTTTCATCATAAAAGGATTTTGTTTCATATGTAACAGGTGTTTCATACATTGAAATTTCCTTTTTGAACATTAAATATTGAAGACGATAACTAAAAAAAACAATTCCAAGACAGCGATAGATTTATTTTAAATTCATCTTTGCTTTAAGTAAAGCCAATTCCTTTAGAGCTTCTCTTGCACGCCTCGCCTCTTCGTCAGCACGCTGTGCTTCAGCATTTGCGCGCTGTGCTTCAGCATTTGCACGTTCTGTTTCAGATCTTGCCTTTTGTTCTCCGGTCAATAAAACTTTACCCTCAGAATCAAACCAAACCAGCCAATCTATATCAAAGGATTGATACAATCCTTTTTGGATTCTCATCCCCAACTGTAAATCTGAAAACCAGATCCCTTTTTTCTGTATTTGTTTCCAGGGAAAAGCAACATATTTACCAGATTTTAATTGATAGGCATGAAGATTTGTTTTAAAGATATGATATTCTGGATCATAGATCACATAATACTTGATGCCCAAAGAAGCATAGCGTTTAATTTTGGATGTCCGCTCATTACCAACAGTATTGGAAACCACCTCAATGACCACTTCCGGCGGCTTTCCAAATACATCGATCATATAACATCGATTCTTTTTCTTCCAGATATCATCAGCCGGTTTAACATCCATGCTGAGAAAAACATCGGGAACAATCGGTACAGTTGGTGGGTCGCCATAAATCCCCACATTGGCGCATGCCATAAAAATGCGATTTGTTTTCCAACTGGTATATAAGGCATCGGTTAATAGTCTCATTTGTCTTTCAGAAAAAATACTGTCCACGGGTTCATCATCCTCCGTAACCAGACTGTCATAGTCGT
>Ga0272440_1002601_pt1 | contig 13925 bp, 10 predicted proteins | sample SSMMMBAug17_FD_192440 | JGI IMG/M metagenome (GOLD analysis project Ga0272440, IMG submission 192440) | Marine sediment archaeal communities from Little Sippewissett salt marsh, Falmouth, MA, United States - SSM-MMB-Aug17 | ecosystem: Environmental > Aquatic > Marine > Wetlands > Sediment ...
CATTTCGAAATTTTATTGGCTTTACATAGTTGTAACTCATATTCTAATACAGATTCTGCAATTTCTTTGTGATTGATGTTGCCATATAATGGCAGAAAAATCAATTCCAATATGGCTTCGGCATCTCCTTTTTCAACTGATGAATTGATTTCTTCCAAACGTTTGGATCCATCTCTGTCAGTCAGATCAACAAATATCGGTAGATATGTTCCATGTGTGGCGTTTGAATTCGCTTTTTGCCAGTGTGTGATTTTCCGGAAATCAAGATAATTTTCTGAATCTTATCAGTCTTGTTACGTTATTCCTCGATATGATGTATTTATCCAGCTGTGTCTTATAACATTGTCTACCATTGCCAAATATCATGAGTTTTATCATTCCAATCTCTGTTGCTCAATGAAATGCTCTTTTAGAATAGTGGCTTTTTTAGTTGCTGAAAACTCTTTCTGCATAGATGAAAACCTTTCGTATTGGATTGATTGTGTCTAGGAATGCCTTTCTGTAAGCCGAAATGAGTTGACCCTTGATGATTATGGAAGAGACTTCGTATTTCGTCTTGTAGTCCACATGAATTTTATGATCATTGATCATTTGGCAGCTGTCACGTAGAAAACCACCGTATAGCATTTTGCTATTAAGGCGATCAGATCAATCATTTTCAGTCCGAACAGATTATTCTATAATGCTATAAGGTGGGTTTTTACGTGCAATTCCCATTTATATAACAATTTGTTTGTTATTGGTTAGAATTTGATAAAAAAATGATAAACAATATGTCATTTCTACCTTCCAAATATTAATCAATAAAAGTTTCGTCATTCAATATCTTATTTGAATTTATCAGTGTAGCTGGCAAAATCATTTCAGACATTTTATTGTTCTTGCATAATTCAAGCTCATATTCCAGTATAGCTTCTGCCAGTTCTTTGTGATTAGTTTTGCATTATAATTTTAATGGCAGAAATATTAACCCTACAACGTCACTTAAGATTGAATTTCCAGCAAATTCAATAGGTTATCAGTAGATGTTGTTTTCCTTGATATCTAATAATTTCACAATGTTGGATGATCTTAATTAAATATAGCAGGAGGTGATATTATATTTATTTAGTTAATATCATCTAATTTTCAACATTTAATGTCAGATCTTTTTCGGATTTACATATTACATAGCTGTAAAAAAAAATAATTATTTCTTGCAAATACATTCATTAATATGGTAATAATATCACTATAAAAAATATTACCGATTGTAATAATCCGATTAATATATAACTGAACAGACAAAAAATAAATTGAAAAAGGCTGTGTGATGAAGCTCGAAACTCCACATGCTGATTTCAAGCAATTATAATGGTGAAATATGAAAAAACACAACGTAATAAAAAAAATCAGCTTACTAATTGTTTGTATGTTGTTGGTTTCCTGTTCAAGGTTGATCGAAAAAACAGGTGAATCCATTTATTCAATAACACCAGAACATTGTATTGGTTTTGGAAAGAATATTTCTCAAATGTGTTTATTTCCATTTTCTTTTATAAAAGGCCCCCAAAAAAAAATTGTCCAGGGAAAATCTATACCCTTGGGATTTAAATTAAAATCTCCTGGGTATTATAATATTCATGCAAATGTAAAAAAATGGGAGTACATTGGTAACAATTATTGGAAAAGCATGGATAAAGTTGAATTTCAATGTAATATACATGATTCTCAGGTAATGTTAGGGGATATAAGCAAACTATATTACTTTTTTGAAAGCGATATAGAAAATCGCGAGTATTATCTCAATATGGCACCTTATTCTATGAAACAGGGTACGTATCCATTATATATATATATTCAATCTCAGACAAAACCAAGGGAATTAACAATTAATTTTGGAGACAAAAACGAGAAAGTTCAGCAGTATATTATGTTCCGACCATATTTTATAAAGTTGAATAACCAAAGTATTAAACATTATTTATCTGTGAAGCTAATAAAAAAACGAACACTTGGTTTATTTCTGGAAAGCACCCATATTACAACACAGAAGAAACAAAATACAATAAGCCAATCATTAAAAAAATCCCATGCTGCTACTAATTCAAAAATTTCTTACAAAAGAATTTCAAAAAATATAAACCCCTCAGGGCTTTTACTTTGTAAAAAAGGAAATCAGTTTATTGAAGCCAGCGTTAGAATTCAAGACTGGGAAAAAAAGGGCGATTATTGGCAAGGGCTTATGTATACCTATAACTTGAATGGTGATATGTTTAAAGGCTTTATATATCAAAAACGTGATGATTTTGGGCCAAATCGGTATGAAGTGAAATTATATAAACCTTACAGAACAGATGTACCTTTGCTGATTAATATTCACTCAGTGAAAAAACCTGGATTATTGACCTTTAATTATCATGTAAATTATCTAGGGAAATATCCTAAATTTGTCGATTTTACAGAACTTCAAAAATGTTTCTCTTTAGATGGAGCAATACCATCTGCTATTACTTCAAGCAGAGAGAAACACAGAAGCAAAAGGACAGGTAAAGTTAAATTGTGTCCTGCATTAAAATTATTATTTTTGCATGAAAAAGATAAGAGTATAAAAAAGGAAATAATTGACATTCAAGAAATGAATAAGACTTTCCAAGCAATAAAACAATCACCGGAGTCGATTTATAAATCACATGCACTGCCAACTTTGATACGGCCAGATAATTTCACCATTAATACAAATAAAATCATTACAAGTGGCATATATTTCCACATACCAGGTACGTATTTAATTAGTGCATCAATTTCAGATCATGAATGGGTAGGAACACCAGGACAATGGCATGGCATGTTTTACAATTTTAAAGCTTCGTTTGGAAATAATCAGCAACTCTCAAGAGGTTTTTTATATAAAAATGATAACCTTGATGGTCGTTTTCAAGTAAACTTTGGAAAAGAACAGGTGAATGGTAAGCCTCTCAATATTACTGTTCTTTTATCAGAAAGACCTGGTGACCTGTGGTTTCAATTCCAGAAGACAGTTGACAAAAAACAATTTGTACCATTTAATGAGATTTCCAATGCATTCTTTTTGCAAGGTAAAAAAGCTTCATGGTTGAATGATGGGCAACCAATAAATCTGAGTCCTGAAGCTACATTATTTTTTCATACATCAAAGAAAAATAAGCAGACAACTACTTCAAATGTACATAATCAAAAGGTTGTGTCTAAATATGAATTAGCTCTTAATGAAAAGATTGGCATTTTACCTTTTTATATAACCATTTCTGATGAACTGTCTGAAAGGTTGCATAAAACAACAGTTAACAAGTTTCATCATGTTGTAATGAACACCTTTCAAAAAGAAGCAAACATTTCTGTTACTGAATTGGAATATCCTTACAATATAGAACCTTTCTCTCCTGAAGCAATTGATATTCCAGGACCAACTATTGAAGTTGTTGTCGAAGAAACACCTTTATACATACTCGGCAGTATATGCAATAAAAATCGTACAGAACATCTGATTTTTGGACATTTTGTAGAAGATTTAATGACTAATGAATTGATAATTACCATTCGCTTAATGGACTGCCAATCAAAGACTTACAATACATTTGTTGAAAAATTATCAATGTACTCAGCAACCGAAGGAACTGTTCAAAATTCCGTCAAAAGATTAATCAAAAAACTAGAAACTTATATCAAACGCACAATTTGATTTATTAATATTTGAAATTTTTTCCCAAAAAAATAGGTTTAGGAGATGACCAACAAAGTATATATCAAAACATTTCTGATGATATTATTTATTCCATTGTTAATGGGAAATGAAAATTGCCAGATGGGTGATATGGTTGAGAATATACTTGACCAAGTAATACTAAAAACACACAATGAAAATAACCCAATATATATATCTCATTTGACAATGATTGATGGCAAAAACAATTTTTCTTTTTTTAATACTGAGTCTGCTCAACTAATCAATTCAGCAGTATTAAAAGGAATACATCTGGCGCAAAAAAAGTATAAGTTTATAAAACACAATGTTCCAGGTCATACTTTGAGAAATACTGAAGAAAATACTATTAAGCTAAAAAAAATTTCCATGGATAGAGCACTGACCAAACATCAAAAAATGGATAGAATTATTAATGAATTAATGAAACCGGCAAAAATTGATATTATTGTCACCGGGATATACTTTGATAACCAGAAGACCATAGAAGTTAGACCTTTTATTGTAAACAGAAAACATAGAAAAATTGTCACGAAACAAACTATTTTTGATAAAGAGCGATTTTTATGCCCTGATCCCAATAATCCTGGGAAAAAAAATTTATGTCAGGATGCAATTGATGAAATTGCTGTTATTGTCAAAGAATTATTATCAAATATTTAAGATATATACAAACACAAATTAATGTCAATGAATGAGTCTTTCGACCTTCAAGGGAAAAAGCAAATATACAAAAGATTTAAGGTTAAATTTATATAAGGAGGATAATTATGTTAAAACCTATAATATTTTTGATTGTGCATATTATCATTGGATTAGTAATAATATGTCCCAATCAACTATATTCAAAAACAACAAACAAATTTAAGTACCCATCTCAAATTGTGTATAAGATATTAAAAGGAAAAAATATAGTTGGAAGTTCAGTATACACTTTTAGTAAAAAAGGATTTGTTTATTATTTAACTATTTCAAGATTCAAAGGTTTTGGTGTGAATGTTCATGATAAATGGAGCGCTGAAATTAATACCAAAAATTTTTCTCTGATACGATCCTCTGTAACACGTGGTAATAGAATCATAGAAGAGTTGAAATTCAAAGAAAATGAGGAGCGGGGATTTTTGGGGCAGTCTGTTTTTTTGCATAAAGATTTAAAGAATAATACTTCACCAACAATGACACAATTAGCATCTCCATACAGAGTTATTGATGTATTGTCGTCATTTGTCGTATTAACACAGAAAGTCTCTGCACAAAAACATGATGATGAACGCTTTAATTTATTTGTAAATCAAACAAGCTATATTGTGGAATGTAGTGTTAAGCCTGATATCCCTTATAAATATAAAAACAAAAAAATTCAAGTTTCGAAAGTAACTCTGAAATATATGTTTGAGAACAAAAATACAAAAAAGACCGAATCGGTTGATCTCGCTACATTTTATATATATCTGGATCAAAAGCAAGGATACAGTTTTCCCATTTGTGTCATGATCGAACTGGATAGCAACAATCAATACAGATTTGTTGCTGATAAATATCTTTAACTCAAAAAAAAGGAAAGGACATGTCAGAAAAAAAGATATCATTTATTGTAAAAATTATCATCATTATGTGCATCTTTCCCCTGTTAATGGGTAATGAAAACTGTCAAATACAGGAACAGTTGATCGACATGCTGAATCAAAAAATCAGGCCCGCTCAAGGACAGCGTGAAATTTATATTTCTCACTTAACGTTTATGGATCCGACAACTGGAACATCACTTTTTCAAACAGAAGCAGGAAAGTTAATTAATAATGCGGTGATCAATGGTATAAATCAGGCCCAAAAAAACAACCCCTCTTTTAAACATAATGCACCAGGGCATAAATTGGAAGATACTGATGGAAATGTAAATAAATTAGTCAATATTACTTTTGATCCCAACCTGAACAAAGGAGACAAGATAAACAAGATTATCACTGACCTTATGAACCCTGCAAATATTGATGTAATTGTAACTGGGCAATACTTTGAAAAAGGCCCTTTACTGGATGTCAGGCCTTTGATTATTGTGAAAAAAGAACAAAAAATTGTAACCAAAGTAGCTCAATTTAAAAAATCTGAATTTTTATGCAGTGATCCGAACAATCCCAGTACAAAAGCACTTTGTCAGGGAGCGCATGACGAAATTTCCAGACTGGTTAAAGAATTGCTTGAACAGCTATAATCATTTATTAAATGCACCATCTATTTATTTGTCAGAATGATCCAATAATGATGAAGCATTGTGATATGAAATATACAAAGGGGAAGGGGGCTTTGTGGTCTATCGGGTAATGAAAGGGTTCTTGATACTGGCTTCGATTACCTTTGTAACAGCTGTTCAGGTACAGGCTAATGAAATTGAGAACCGTTTGAGAAAATGCATGAAAGGTAGTGATCAAGATGTTCCGATCTATCTTTCATTGATGCCTTTTTTAGATGTTGATACAAGTAGCAGCGCCTTTATGACTGAACATGCCAGCATTATTTATGAGGATATGAAACAATTTTATCTATCCTTTAATACATATCTAGAATTATATTTATCTTTAAAGACAGATTTAGCATTGAAAGTCAATGAAGCAGGACATTCTGTTCCGCAAACAGATCGAAATGTATTGCAAATAATTGATTATATCTCAAATCCTGTCAAAACTGAAGCTGAAAGCTATTCTATTTTGGAAAAAAAATTTTTGGAACCTTATCAGTCTGATATGATAATTATTGCTCAGTATAGAGACACACAAAGTGCACTGGATATGCTCCTTTATATAGTTGCAAAAAGTAAAAAAAGAATTATTTCCAGTGGTATTTCTTTTTCCAAATTAGAATATTTTTGTGAACAAGTGACTCCAAATAGCCGATTGAGCAAAACTGTTCTGTGCAAGAATCAAGAAAATATCAGTTTATTAATTTTTATAAAACTTTTTTGGGAGAATCTTTGCCCTGGACTACTGAATAGAATTATCGATAATCAAGAAAAATCACAAAACGATACTTCGATACAAAGCAAAACGAAACCAAACTTACCTCCCCTTGTTTATATCTCACAGCTATCATTTATAGATACAAATACTGCGTTCTCACTCAACAACACATCAAAAGGAAAATTGATTGATAATGCTGTGGCAGAAGGTATACAAAAAGCAATGCTCTCAAATGCAGCGATTTCCTTTAACAGACCTGGGCATCACTTAAAAAACACAAACACTAATTGTAACAAATTAATAAACATAATGTTTGATCCAAATTTGGAGAAAAAAATCAAAATAGATAAAATAATATCTGATATATTGATTCCCAACAACATTGATTGTATCCTCACCGGTCAATTGATTTCAAAAAAAAAAAAAAACCGAAATGCGGATCTTATTGATACAAAAGAATAAACCTTGGGTTGATCGTAGGATATCTGTCAATCATGCCATTTTTTGTCCCATTCCAGGAAACCCTTCCCAAAACACGTTATGTCCCGGAGTATATGATCGTATTGTCGAAACAGTAAATGACGTCTTAATCAGAAATGTGATTCCACAAAAATAAGGATATATTCATGAAAAGATTTGAATTCAATTTGGCATGGTCCTTAATAAAATCCAAAAAAGGAAGTTGGTATCCCAATGCCAATGTTTTACTTAGCATTTTAGGTATCAGTGTTGGCATATTATTTTTAGTTTTTACTGTGAGTATGTATGATGGATATATCAGAAAACTTGAAACCATAATCTTTTCAATATTTCCGCACATTACCCTTCAGGCAGATATCATTGAATCAACAAACGATAATATCAATGATGATTTTTTTGGGAGCTTATCTAATGATCATTCAGAAGAAACGAAGTGTGATAGCATTTGCCAGTCAAAAGGTATTCTTGTGCTGAGTGATAAAAAAAGTGAAACAACTTCCAGCCTGATGAAAGGGAAGGCTTTTCATCTAAAAGAATTAAATAAGATAGAAAAATATCTTTCGGACATTCCTGGTATTCAGAAGTTAAGTCCGGTTATTTTAGAAGAGAGTACTTTTACTTGTAGGTATTTTAATAATAACCGCAATATTGAAGAACCAGTTCGTCTGCGGATATTGGGTGTAGAACCGGACAAAGGTACACTTTTTGTACCTGAAATACATCGATCCATTGATAACAAAAAAATATTAACCAATTTAGGCAACCAGAGTAAACACATTGCGATTTTTTCAAAAGAATTGTTCGTTCATTTTTTTGGTAATAAACAAGTAGATAAACACTCTTTTCCCAGAAAACTCCTCATTCAGTATGATAAAACTATTGACAAACAACAGGTACCAAAAACAATGATATTGGAGATAACAGGAATATTTAAAATGGGAATTCATCAAATAGCCCAAAATCTAATGTTTACGTCTCTAAAAACAGCACAAGAATTGTTTGATACGCATCAATATGCCAGTTTTTTAGGAGTTAATCTGGTTGATCCTTATAAAGCAAAGACAATTGCAGAAAATGTGAAAAACCAGTTGATGGAAACTGATATTCTTACTTTTAACTGGCTGGATGTTGCAGCAGATATGTTCAATAATCTCAACTTATATCGCAATATTATTATTACGATACTGTGTATGTCCATTGTCATTACCAGTTTTATTATATATAACACCTTACATATTATGATTATAGAAAGAAAACGTCAAATTGGCACATTGATGGCTTTAGGAATCAATAAAGGATCAATTTATCGAATTTTTATTATTATCAGTCAGTTTGAAGCCATTGTCGGTTTTCTTGTTGGCAGTAGTATGGGAATCTTGTCAGGACATTTTTTTGGAACGTATTTGAATCAGCAGTTGCATAACTATTTACCCATTCAGAATGCCGAAATTTTCATACATGGATGGTCTATGCTAGTGTTTTTTCTCTTTGTTAGCTTTATTTGTCTAACAACAGCACTGCTATCAGCCGGAAAAGCTGCAAAACTTGATCCGGTTCAATGCCTTCAAAGCGAGTAAGTCATGTTAGAATTGACACTTAGTAAATATTTGGTGAAACGAATTTATACCTTTTTATTAACACTTGGTGCCATTATTGGTGTTGCCTGTTTAATTATTATTTTGTCCTTATTTTATAATTACTATCTATCTTCAGAAAAAGTGTTTATGGGCATACATCCACATATTGAAATTCATAAAGATATGACAGATCAGGAAAGTCTAAAAGTAATTCAATATGTTCAACAGCAGATACCTGAAATAGAAAACATTCAACCCGCATTGTATTTACAGGCACGTGCGGAAATATCAGAAGTAAATCGAACCAAAGCTTTTTGCGTACAGCATGATGGGAATATGTTATGTCATTCTCGGGTTGATAACGTGAATGAACTGCATACACGATATGGTTTTCACATTATAAAAAAACAAACCATAGACATCATGGTTAAAGGCATTTGTTTAGGTAATAATGTGCCTGTAATGGATTTTCAAAAACTCATCAATGGCGGCACCAACTTGAATCGCATTGAACAATATGAAGATACAAATCAAAATCCGCTTCCCTGGGGTTTTTACTTGGAACAGGGGCTTTTTTCAACTTTGTCAGGTTATTTTTTAATTCACTTTAAGGGAATTGAGGATCGAAAAAAACAATATTGGCTTAATGGTGTCTTGGATATGGGAACCAAAAAAGGTAAATATCCCTTAATGATCATGTCATTAAAAAGTGCTCGTCATTCTCTAAAAAAGAAAGATTTTGTCAATACGATTGAAATTCGAATCAAACAACCATATAATGCGGACAAGGTTTCACAAAAAATACGTAACCTATTAAATAATAAAGATTTTCTAATTGAAAACTGGATAAATAAAGAAACCGCATCCTTTACCTTTTTAACCATTATCAAGTGGATGATTTTTGCGATTGTATTTAGTATCAGCATCGTTGCAGCGATCAGTATTTTTTCAACACTGTATCTGACTGTTCTGGAAAATCGAAAAAAAATCTCAATTTTAAAAGCCTTAGGGATGAAAGATTCTAGTATCTATATTATCTTTTTACTTAAAACGTTAAACATTGGATTGATAAGCACAGTATTTGGATGTTTATTGGGTTATTATGGTAGTTATGGCTTTATTTATTTTTTTAAAGAAAGTCTGGAGAAACTTGGCCTTGAAAATCCACAGCCTCATATTAGTATGAATGATATCTCTATAGTGGCTGTTTGTACAATTGGTTTATTTTTATTAACTGCCATTATTCCAGCACGTAATGCTGTGAAAATTGACCCGATAGAAGGTCTGAATCAATAATGAGCAATACAAAGGTTTGTTTTAGTTAACGAAAAGAAGGAAAAATTCTTATGGATGAGTTCATGATCAATGTGAGTAACCTTAATCGCACATATAACCTTATTGAAGGTAAGCAACTTGTATCGCGTCAACACATATTTCGCAACCTGAATTTTTCTGTAAAACGCGGTGAGTTTGTAGCTGTTATTGGGCCATCTGGTTGTGGTAAAAGTACATTACTTAATATTATTGGCAGTCTGGACTCTATAGGAAATAAAAATTATGCTAAAATTCATCAATCTTGTGAAAAAGATAAGGAAATCAAAATTCCAGAAGTTGAGGGCGATGGGGCTGTGTTTGTCAATGGACAGGACATTCGTTTGCTAAAAGGCGCAAATAAAGCACGTTTTATCAATCAAAACATTGGCTTTATATTTCAATTTCACCACCTCATTCCAGAATTGACTGCTGTCCAAAATATCGCACTTCCCATGCAAATAAATGGACAATCAAAAAAAGAAGCATTTAAAGCAGCTATGAATTTGCTGATAGAAATGGACATGGAAAAACATGCCAATCGGAAACCTGATATACTATCTGGTGGTGAAAAACAAAGAGTCGCGATTGCCAGAGCATTAGTAAATAGCCCGCATATCCTTCTTGCTGATGAACCCACAGGTAGTCTGCATCCACAGTTTAAAAAAGATATTATTAATCTATTTATCCGATTAAACCATGAAAAACAAATAACCATTGTAATGGTCACCCATGATGTTGACAGTTTATATAATGAACAGAAAAATCTAATGATCACCAGCTTATTTCCACTATCTGGTTCACCTGTCTCTCCGGTGACTGGTAAAAAAGCAGATGATAAAACATTTAACTAAAAATATAAGGAGTAAAAAGAATGAAACAGTATTTATTAAGTATCATCATAACAATATTGTGCACTTGTACTGTGTATTCACGTGAAGCAGCTTTTTATAACTTTCAAATGATCGGTTTTTATTATTCTAAAAAAACAAGTGAGTATATCATTGTAGCTCATTCGACAGATATGACAACCAGTCGTTTAAAATTTGATCGCGATAATGTTCACGTTATTTTTGAAACAAAGGATGGAAAAAAAAGTAATCTCATTGATCGCAACGACATCACCATTGCAAGTATTGGTGATTACGTATTCAAAGGGGCTGAAAAATATACCTTGTTTCGATTTAATATGATTATTGACAATAGTGCTTCAATTGATGACAACAGCGTTTCCATTATTGAAAACATTTTAACTACATTTATGCAAAAAATTCCATTGGCGTTTGAAGCACAAATTATTAAATTTTCAGAAACCATCGATATGAAATCAGGTTTTCTTAAAGATAAAAAAAAGCTCATTGGCCATATCAATAAACGAATGGAAAGAGGTCAAACAGCTCTGCATGATGCCATCGCTCTTGGTTTAAATGAATTAAAAGTCACCAGTGACGATAATGTCTATTTTAAATTTATGGTAGTTTTTACAGATGGATGTGACAATAGCAGCGAAAAATATAAAGATCCCAATTTTTTTATCAGCAAGGTTCAAAATGATTGCAAAAAATATAATATTCCCATCTTTGTTGTTGGAGTAACAGATAATGTCAATCAGGCTCTTTTAAAGAAAATTACACAACATATTGGGTTATATGAACATGTGAATCGTTTTGATCAACTGGATTTAAATAAAGCATTTGATATGATCGCAAACCTTATTAATGACACATTTATTTTTAAAATACCTGCTGTGGGGCCGGCATTCAATGATTTGCAGGTAATATATATGGTGAGAAAAAAACTATCTGGGAACACGGAAACAATACAGGATTTTGTAATTGGAAATAAGTAACAAAAGAAATTTTCGTATTGTGCATATAGAAAAAGATCTCCCCATTATCAAAATTTGTTAAATATCATGGATGGTAAAATATGGAATTTGAAATAAATAAAAGAAATGCAATATATAGCATGAGCTTTTCATATTTTTTCTTTTTTTTCTTATTGGTTATACCAAATGGCTATACCAGTTCAATCAGTATTGAAAATGTAAATTCCGAACGTTATCGGATGCAAATTGAGCCTATGGAATTTAAAAATAATTCAGTGAATAGTTTCATGTGGATAACTGATGAAGACAAACCTTTGATTTTAGAGCTTGTTCATAGAAATTCTTCACATGATCCTATATACATTAAACCAATAATTAGTGACAATAAATTATTATTTGATTTCAATGAAAGAGAAGGTTCTGAAATAAAAATATATTTTTGTTTTTACAAGGAAGAGAAACCGGGTAACTTGACAATAAATAGCTTTTCAAAGACTATATCAAAAGAGTATTTTAAAATTGGTACAAGTGAAGATGCAACTGATATGAGAATTGTTAAATCAGTTGATGGAAAAAAGGTGTTTATCTATTTAAACAAGCCTCCAAATGAATTAGCTTTATACAAGATTAGACAAGAGTCATTTGAGCTAAATGCAAATATTGAAGAATTGAATAGTTCTTTTTGTTTTAGAACTTTTAAATATATTAACCTGCATGCAGACTATTATTTTGACATCCATGGTTGGAGAGTATTTGAAAATCAATATGTTCTTATGCTATCAACAAATACTCAGCAAGATCATGTTTTGCTTGTCAATAGTAATCATAACCAAAATTTTAATTTAAAATATAGATATGTTCACAATCATACACCAGCTTCTACTAATAAGATACCACTAGATCATACAATGTTTTATTTAGAAGAAAAACCAAATTGCGCACGAACATCAGCAAGTTCTTATAGTTTTTCAGAGAATATAAGTGGAGAACCCACTATTAATCTTTCTTTTGATGATCCATATTGTTGGGAATTAGACAATGATATGAATGCTAATAATTTTGAAGCAGAGGAGCCTGAAGGTATTACTGAGGATACTGACATCAACTCTAACACAAATATTAATAAATATGGAATCAAATTTGCTCAATCAGCAAACACACAAGTTTCTTTTGAAGGCAATATATATGAATTTGAATGGCAAGCAGAAAGATATACTCAAACAGTCTATATGTGTGCAAACTTGTTTACAATCACGATCAGAGAAGGAGGTCGGCTAAATAGTTTTCAAGGCTTTCAAGAAGATGATTACCTTTTAAGTACCGAAAGTCAGTACTTAAACCAAAGACAAGGCAACCCCATAAGGATTTGTTTGAATCAAAGCGTTAATCCAGGTCAATTACGCTTACAGAGGCAACTAACATTGCCAGTATCAAATTACGTTCATGAATTTGTAGATGAAGATTTTATATTTTTACATGATAGGCATATAACAGTAGAAAGGATTGAAAATGATTTTATCAATAATATGCCCTCAATGTTACTAAAAATTGTAAATAATCATGGTAGAATGAATTATCACGAATGCGCAATCTGTTTTAATGAAATTGGTAATTGTAGATTGACTTCCAATGGTATACAAGATGGTAATTGGGTTCGTTTGGGAAATAGTCATCTCTGGTTAACTTTTTTATCTTCATTTCAAGTTTCTAGCTCACATCTAAACACAACGAATAAATTTCAATATGATTCAGACTTTCATAGATTTAAACTAAATTTTCCAGGCAATAATAATAATGGTGTTAGAATTGAAGTATATACCCGATCACCTACACAACCTACACAACTTACATTTGTTGCCAATGAACAGATTAATCAACAAGGAGAATGTATTCCTTTTAAAAACGAATATTTTGATTTTCCAAGTAATCCATTTCTGGAGGTTACAAACATAGAATATAATTTCAGAGACAATCGTTTTAAACCAAGACCAACCATTAGAATAGATATAGGACAAAAGCGAGTAGCAGATAACCATATTGACGATGATTATACA
>Ga0272440_1002602_pt1 | contig 13922 bp, 9 predicted proteins | sample SSMMMBAug17_FD_192440 | JGI IMG/M metagenome (GOLD analysis project Ga0272440, IMG submission 192440) | Marine sediment archaeal communities from Little Sippewissett salt marsh, Falmouth, MA, United States - SSM-MMB-Aug17 | ecosystem: Environmental > Aquatic > Marine > Wetlands > Sediment ...
ATGAATAAGATGAATTAAAAGTGTTTGATTTCATCTTATTCATCTTCTTCAGCGTAATCCAGGTTCAAAATGAATAGAATTGACTCTTTCAGAAATGAGGAACTTATTTTCAGAGCATTCCTTATTTTCAGAGATTTCCTTAGCGGCAATAAATATATAATACATACGAGAAAAATCTTTTTAAAAAAATTTGCATGTGAATTTATCAAATTCTTGACAAAAATAAAATCAAATTTTATTTTTGTCAAGAATAATTGAATTTTTTATTGCAAAATTAATTTCAGTGTTTTATACAAGGATCAGACATGACATAACAATGGAGAATCCAATTGAAACAATCACAAATTCTTCCCACAATCAATGCAATACTTATAACCATCGCATTGGTTGTATTATATTTAACAAGCCTTTACAGTTATTTGCTGTTTCATAATATTGCAGAAATTTTTAGCATTATTGTAGCCTGTGGCATGTTCATGATTGCATGGAATTCACAAAAATATATACAAAGCAGCTATTTAATATTCATAGCCATTGCATATTTATTCATTGCAGGCTTGGATCTCTTGCATACCCTTTCATACAAAGGAATGAATATATTTCAGGATTATGATTACTATGCCAATCAACTATGGATTGCAGCCCGATTTCTGGAAAGCATTACGTTATTGATTGCCTTTTATTTTGTAGGGCGCAAACAAAATTTAGATCCTTTATGGACCTTTTTTATTTATACCATCATTTTTATTATCATTGTATTATCGGTATTTTATTGGAAAATTTTTCCGATTTGCTTTATCGAAGGACAGGGCCTGACACCATTCAAAAAAGTCAGCGAATATATCATTTGCCTGATTATTGTTGCTGATATAACATTGTTAATGAAAAACCGCGCACACTTTGAAATATCTGTTTTCAGACTTCTATTCTGGTCGATGATTTCAACGATCATCGCAGAGCTGGCATTTACATTTTATATCAGTAATTATGGATTTTCCAATCTGGTGGGGCATTATTTCAAAATTTTTTCCTTCTATTTTATATATCGCGCAATTATTCAAACCGGTATCCAAAACCCTTACGATTTAATTTTCAGAGAACTTACCCAAAAAGAACAATACCTCCAAAAAGCCCGAATGGCTGCTGATCGTGCCAATCAGGCCAAAAGCGAGTTTATTGCCAAAATGAGTCATGAATTGCGAACCCCTCTTAATGGTATTTTAGGATATTCACAAATTCTAAAGCGGGATAGGCAGTTATCATCATCGCAAAAATCGGGTATTTCAGTTATTGAAAGAAGCGGTAAACACTTGTTGGGTCTGATAAATGATATTCTAGATCTATCAAAATTTGAAGCCAAACAAACGATATCAAACAAAACGCACTATCTTTTAAAAAATAGTCTGCATGATATTGCCAATATGCTCAGAATAAAAGCGCAAGAAAAAAAGATTTCTTTCCAAACCCAATTTGATAAAAATTTACCCGATGCAGTATATGCTGATGAAAAACAAATTTCCCAAATTCTAATAAATCTGTTGAACAATGCGATAAAATTTACAGATCATGGTCAGGTCATATTCAAAGCTGAATGTATGAATATAATAGAAAAGGATACTATCACAATTCGTTTTACAATTGAAGATACAGGCGTTGGTATCGCGCAAGAAGATTTGGTGCAGATATTTAAACCTTTCAAACAGGTCGGAGAACAATCCAGATTTACAGAAGGCACTGGCCTGGGATTGTATATTTCGCGCGAATTAATTCGATTGCTGGGCAGTGAACTTCAGGTTAAAAGTGAACCGAGCGTTGGCACATCTTTTTGGTTCGATCTACAGTTAATGCCATCTAATGAAGCTGACGCTGTTGTCAAGACAACAGAACAACCTGTTTATGGCTATGTTGATAATATGACCAAAACAACCCGAATAATAAAAGTTTTGGTTGTGGATGATCGTTGGGAAAATCGTGTGGTGCTAACTGATTATCTTTATTCCTTAGGCTTTGAGGTTTCGGAGGCAATTAATGGCAAAGAGTGTCTTCAAAAATTTCAACAAGAACCTGTTGATCTTATTATGATGGATTTGTTGATGCCTGAAATGGATGGTTATGAAGCCAGTCGTGAAATTCGCAAAATGGCTAAAAAGTCAGTCAAAATAATTGTCGTTTCTGCTAGTTTTCCGAAACTCTCCAATAGCGAGTTGAAAGCCAAAGGTATGGATGCCTTTATAGAAAAACCCATTGATTTTTCTATTTTGCTGGATACATTGGCAAAGCAATTAAATATTCAATGGCTTATTCAGCCTCTAGACATTGATAACCATCAAAATAAAAAAAATTCCTACCAGATTCCGCCATCCGATGTTTTACATAAATTTCAAAAATTGGCCGCAGGCGGCGATATTATGGGGATTCGATATCAATTGGGGGAACTGGCAAAAACAAAATCCTATCATGAATTTATTTCTGAAATTAAGGAATTAAGCTCCAATTTCAATATCAAGGCTATTCGTCAATTGGTTGAAAAATTTCTGAAAGAGGCCCCGCATGATTACATTTAATAATGCAAAAATTTTAATTATTGATGACAATATTGCACAGGTTGGTCCATTAATTGACTTATTTTCTCAACATAATGCTATTCCATTAATTGCACAAAGTGGCGAAGATGCGCTTGAGTTAATTCAGGAAAACAAACCCGATCTCATTCTTATGGATATCATATTACCCTATGGAATGAATGGTTTTCATACCTGCCAGAAAATTAAGGCAATGCCCGGGTATAAAGATATTCCGATAATCTTTCTCAGTTCGCTGAAATCCATATCAGATAAAATTAATGCTTTTGAATCTGGAGGTGTTGATTATATTGAAAAACCCCTTGAGTCAAAAGAAGTTTTAATTCGAGTAAACACGCATTTAAGAATAAAATATTTACAGGATTTACTTGTTCAGAAAAACAAAGAATTAATTGATGCAAAAGAACTGGCGGAGATGGCCAATCAATCCAAGAGTATCTTCCTGGCTAACATGAGCCATGAAATAAGAACCCCCATGAATAGCATTGTCATTGCGAATGATCTATTATCAACCACTGCTTTAACAAATGAACAAAAAGAATATGTTGACATTCTGGCATCATCATCAAAACATTTATTAAGCCTGATTAATGATATTCTGGATTTATCGCAGATAGAATCTGGAAAGTTCAATCTGTTTATCGAAAGCTTTGATTTGTATAAACTCATAGATGATATTGAACAAATGTTTGCTCATCAAATAAAAAATAAAGGATTGGCTTTTACCTGTTATCGTGCAGATAGCGTTGCGCAATTTGTTGAAGGAGACGCTGATCGAATCAGACAGATTTTGATTAATCTACTTGGCAACGCATTGAAATTCACACAGAAAGGTGAAATAAAACTTCATGTGCAACTGGTTATTGAAAATGCAGGTTTTCAATTTATAAAATTTAAAATCCATGACACAGGCATTGGCATAGCTAAGGAAAAACAATCTGAAATTTTTGATGATTTTACCCAGGCGGGTAATAAAATTCGTAAACAATTTGGTGGGACAGGACTTGGTCTTTCTATTTGTAATAAATTGGTGCTTTTAATGGGCGGAAATATCCATGTTGAAAGCGAGGAATCTAAAGGAAGTACTTTTTCATTCACAATCCCTTTTAAACAAGGAAAAGCTGTGCCTGAATCAAGCCAAACTGACATGCATACAATTTCAGGCTTGAAAATTTTATTGGTTGATGATGTAAAAGTTAATCGTACCAGCGCATGTATGCTCATGAAAAAAATGGGGCATAAGGTTTTCGAGGCTGAAAATGGGGTCAAAGCCATTGAAATTTTAAAGTCAAATAATGTGGATCTTATTTTGATGGATTTGGAAATGCCTGAAATGGATGGCTTGGAAGCCACCAGACACATTCGTCAAGGTACAGCCGGAAATAAAGCGAAAAATTTGCCTGTAATTGCGATGACTGCGCATGCAATGGCAAATATTCGGAAAAAATGTCTTGATGCAGGCATGAATGATTTTATTTCCAAGCCAATCAAAAAAAATGAACTTGCTGCATGTTTAAATTCCTTCGAATTTTCAAATGCTGTTGATGATAACACAGGGCCTTTAGATCAGATAAGTCAACCAGTACATAGTAAAATTTTGGATTTTCAAGCCCTCGTCGACGCTTTTGGTGGTGATACAGAAGGTGCATATGAGGTTATTGAACAAGCGCTTGCAGATTATGATTTATACATTGATCAACTGCGGATTGCCTTTGATACGAATGATTTTAATAAACTTCAAAATGTATCTCACATTTTGAAAGGCATGTCTGCTAATATTTTCGCAACCGCCAGCTATTTGATGGCAGAAAGACTGGAGGATGCAGTACAACAAAAGGATGTATCTCGTATTAACGATACGTATCAATGCTTGATGACACATACCCAACATTTTAAAACTGAAATGGAAGATGTGTTGAACAAATCACATGAAAATTAACAAAACTTGTTGAATTTTCAATTAGATATGATATAATTATTGTTATCATATCATGGAGATAATGATATGAAAAATTCGATCAATGCAATGGACATGATTGATGCTTTTAAGCAAAGCCTGGACGACAAAGATGAGATTAAGGCACGTGTTATTCTGTCTTATATTGAAGAAGTGGATAATAAAACTCAAATTCGCCTTTTATTTGAATTAGTTCGTTCAGATGTCCATTTTCATTTGCCACTTTTAATGTACTTGATGGATCAACATCAAAGTTTTTGCCAACAATATAATGTTATTGAAGAAACATTGATCTCTTATGCCTGGGATTATCCGGATGCATTTGCAAATGTCTTACATTCAGATCTGATTCAGAATCCTCAGATATTGATTGAGCTTGCTGAAAAAGCTGAAGAGATCAAAAATATTTCCTTATAAAAATATCCATGAAATTTTTTGGAATTTATTTCTAAAAATGTTTTTACAAACTGGATAAAAACAACAATTTTGTCAACCAATAAATTACAGTCACAGTAATTTATGATTACAAAGGGATTAGATATCATGATGATTGATGACGAAACATTACAGGTTTATGTCGAAGAGTCAGAAGAACATCTGGCTGATATTGAAAAAGATTTGTTGACCATTGAAGAAATGGGTGCTGATATTGATGAAAATCTGGTAAACAAAGTTTTTCGCGCAGCACATTCTATAAAAGGTGGCGCCGGATTTATGGGGCTTAATGGTATTAAAGAATTGTCCCATAAACTTGAAAATGTGCTCGGTCTTATTCGTGAAAAAGAAATGAAACCCAATTCCGAGATTGTCAGCGTTTTACTGACAGGTTTTGATCGACTCAATGAACTGATGAATAATATCAATGCCAGCAATGAAATGGACATTTCAAGTCAGGTGGCAGCTTTGGAGAACCTGACAAATGAGTCTTTATCCCAGGAAGATAAAGAGAGTGTCGATCGTACATTGGATATTTCATTACCCAATGGTCAGGTGGTATTTCAAGTATGTGAGTTTGATATGAAACAGGCCCGAAAGGGTGGAAAATTCGTGTACCTTGTTGAATATGACCTGATTCATGATATTCATTACAAAAACAAAACGCCCCTGGATATTATTACAAAAATTCAACAAAGCGGGATACTTATAGAATCAAAAGTTGATATTACCAGTGTTGGAACGCTTGAAGATGATGCAATCAACAGAATTCCATTTTATGCATTACATGCCTCAATCATTGAACCTGATCTGATTGGAGATGTTCTTGAATTGGATGATAAATACATTCATATTCTTTCTGATGATGATAATAACAATACTGAAAGTGTTCAGAAAACCCAGCCCGATGAACAGGCAATTCCTGCCCCCCAGAAAATTGAAAAAGCGCCAGCGCCAGCACCAGTTTCTCCCCCTAAGCAGAAAGCATCACCGCCAAAAAAACCTGACAGGCTTAAATCAGAACCAGATGACCATGAAACCAAAGCAGAAGCCTCTTTTACTAAAGAAACAAGCTTACGTGTCAATATCAGCTTATTGGACTCGTTGATGAATCTTGCTGGAGAACTTGTCCTCAGCCGCAATCAGTTGATACAAAGTATTGCATCAGGAAATGAACATGGTCTAGATATGGCAAAACAACGCATTGATATTGTTACATCTGAACTTCAAGATGCTATCATGTTAACCCGCATGCAACCCATTGGAAAAGTTTTCAGCAAATTCCCGCGGGTTGTTCGAGAATTGGCAAAAAATCTCGGTAAGGAAGTAAAACTGGATATCGAAGGTAAAGAAGTTGAACTGGATAAAAGCATTATCGAAGGCTTAAACGATCCATTAACCCATATGATTAGAAATTCTGTAGATCATGGTATTGAATCACCGGCAGATCGAAAAGAAGCTGGAAAGAAAGAAACCGGTCGTGTGCTCATGCGTGCATATCACGAAGCGGGTCAGATTAATATTGAAATTTTGGATGATGGAAAGGGCATTGATGGCGATGTTCTGGCATATAAAGCGATTGAAAAGGGTTTACTCACTGAAGATCAGGTTGAGACCATGTCTGATAAGGATCGTGTTAATCTGATATTTTTACCTGGTTTTTCCACTGCCAAAATAATCAGTGATGTTTCCGGTCGTGGTGTGGGAATGGATGTTGTCAAATCCAATCTTGATGCCCTCGGTGGTGTTGTTGATGTCCAATCAGTGGTTGGAGAAGGCACCACTTTTCGTATTAAATTGCCGCTGACATTGGCTATTGTGCCAAGTTTACTGGTATCTATAGGTGAAGAACGTTTTGCTATCCCGCAAGTCAATCTTGATGAATTATTGCGAATACCTGCCAATCAGGTCAAGGAGCGTATTGAGATTGTGGGTGATGCCAAAGTTGTAAGGCTTAGAGAGGATCTATTGCCTGTTCTCAGTCTCTCAGATATTTTGAGACTGAATGATCAGTCCACAAACAATGAAAGTGCTGTCAATATTGCAGTCGTTTCTGCCGGTACACTAAAATATGGTTTAATAGTCGATAAACTTCATGATTCAGTTGAAATTGTTGTCAAACCTTTGGGACGACATTTGAAAAACTGCAACGAATATGCTGGGGCAACAATATTAGGTGATGGTCGTGTGGCATTGATTCTGGATGTTGCCAATCTGGCTTCACGTGCTGAACTTACAAATATTGATGGCGGAATGACCGCCAAAAATGAGGATGATCAGTTTCAAAAAGCTGCCCATGTAGGGGATGTTGAATTATTCCTGCTATTTAGATCCTCAAGTACAGAACAATTTGCGGTACCATTAAATCTGGTCTCCCGAATTGAAAGAATTAAAGCCCATCAAATGGAAAAATTAGGAGATCGCTTTGTCATTCAGTATATGGGCGGAAGCATTCCATTGTTTGCCATGCATGAGGTTGCAGCAGTCAAGCCTATTGAAGATCAACAAACTTACATCGTCATTGTATTCGTTATTTCTGGAAAAGAGTTTGGTTTATTGGCAACAGGCCCATTGGATACAGCCGAAGTTGAAGTTAATGTCGATGATCGCGTATTCAAGCAACCAGGTATCTTAGGCTCAATGGTTATCAGAAAAAGTACAACCCTGATTGTTGATATATATGGTTTTATCAGAACAATTCAGCCCCAATGGTTAGAATATGGTGAAGCAGACGAAACAGAACGTTCAACTATTCTTCTTGTTGAAGATGCCGCATTTTTTAGAGAACAAGTTCGTGCCATACTTGATGATGAAGGCTTCAACGTAATTACTGCTGAAGATGGTGTGGTTGCATGGGATTTGCTTCAAGCACATGATGAAGAAATCTCTATCGTTGTTACAGATATTGAAATGCCCAATATGAATGGTTTTGAATTAACACAGAAAATTAAGAAAGATGCCAGATTTTCAAAGCTGCCAGTCATTGCTGTTACTTCTTTATCCGAAGAACGACATCGCATTGAAGGTAAAAAAGTCGGTATTGATGATTATCAGTTGAAACTGGATCGACAAAAATTAATTGAAAGTATTAAAAATTTTTTTACTCAATAAATCATATGTTCCAAATAGAAAAAAAATGCTCAAAAACCGGTGCAAGAGCTGGCGTATTAAAAACCGCTCATGGCGAAATCAAAACGCCAGTCTTTATGCCTGTTGGCACAGCTGGTAGTGTCAAATCGTTATGTCCTGGTGATCTTTTGCGTTTGAATGTTCAGATATTGCTGGGGAATACATACCATCTATATTTGCGTCCAGGTTGTGATGTTATTAGCATATTTGGCGGACTCCATAATTTCATGCAATGGCATGGCCCCATTCTCACTGATAGTGGGGGATTTCAAGTCTTCTCACTGGCAAAATTGAGAAAAGTCACTGATGAAGGTGTTATTTTTCAATCTCATATTGATGGATCTCGCCATATGCTTACCCCGGAGTCAGTTATTGATATTCAAAATTGTCTGGGTTCGGACATAATGATGTGTCTTGATGACGTTGTCCCTTATCCTTGTGATAATTCTCAAATTGTTTCTGCCATGGAACATACCTGGCAATGGGCCAAAGAATGTAAAAATGCCTGGAAACTGAAAGACACAAAGAATGCATTATTTGCCATTGTCCAGGGGGGAATGGTCAAAGAGTATCGCAAACAGTCCATACAAGCGTTAAATGATCTTGATTTTCCAGGCTACGCCATTGGCGGTCTAAGTGTTGGTGAACCGGCAGACGTCATGTATGAAATTGGTGCATATTGTCTTGATTTATTACCCGAGAACAAACCGCGCTATATTATGGGAGTCGGCACACCTGAAAATATTGTTCAATTGGTCTCATCAGGGTGTGATATGTTTGACTGTGTTATGCCCACGCGTAATGCCAGAAATGGTCAGTTGTTTACATCAAAAGGAACGATCAATATCAAGAATGCAGCATATCGAAACGATATTGATCCTATTGACTCAGAATGTAATTGCTATACATGTATGCAATTTTCTCGGGCGTATTTGCATCATTTATATCGATCTCGCGAATTATTGGCATATCGTTTGAATTCAATTCATAATATCCATTACTATATAAAACTCATGAAACAAATTCGCAAAGCTATTCTGTTGGATCGTTTCGATACTTTTGTCCAATCTTTTTTGGGTTGTAGTGTCGAATGATGGCCTGTACCTGCTTTTTTTACGACACATCCAACTATATGTTGACAAATAGAGGTAACATCTATATTGTTATAGCTTCTTGACCAGACACCTGATAAATTATGCACTATAATTTGTTTGTTTTGGGGCACTAACACAAAAATTCATTTAGCACTTGATATTTCAAGTTAAAAAATTATCTTTTCAGGAAAAAGAAGTGCGTCCTTACATTGGTTTCGGACATTGGTTGGAATTCGGTTTTAGTCGAGACAAACATTTTCCCCCAACTTGAATATCCGCCACTCACGCTGGCGCATGGGAACGACAACGTAATAAACATGCCATGAAAATCCATAATTGAATGGTAATATCATGAATAAAATATTTTTTAAGTAAACAGGAGGAAAAATGAAAAAAAATTTTTTTACAATAATGCTGATTTGTATCATCAGTTTAATTCTATCAGGCTGCCATGCACGAAAATCCGGATCTTTGTTAAAAAAATCACATCAGATGATAGAAAATGCGCTGTCAATGTTTGATCATCCAATCGGCATATATGATCCCTCAAAAGTTCAAGCGTTACCCACTCCCAAAACCCCGCCAATTACCCAAAATATTGTCATCATATTCGATAGTTCCTTGTCTATGAACGAACCTTATGCTGGACTTGCCAAAATTCAACATGCAAAAATGATCCTGAAAGGTATAAATAATGCGCTTCCAGACACACCTTTAAGAACGATGTTTTACAAATTTTCCAGTTCTCCCTATCAGGAAAAAAATCCAATACAGATTATTGCACCAATGACAGCCTATGATCGTCAAGAAGTAAAAAAGGCAATCAATGAAAACAAATTTACGCCTGATGAAAGTCCGCTGGCAAAATGCCTGAATCAATGCAGGCTTGATTTGGCCTCGGTTAATGATAATATTGCTGTGTTAATTATTACTGATGGCGATACTTTCGATCCATCACCAATCAAAGCCGCTAAAAGTTTGTACCATGAATTTGGCGCAAGAATTGGTCTATATCCTGTAATGGTGGGAAATTCACCCCAGGGTAAACGTTTATTGAATCAAATAGCGGATCAAAGTGTTTGCGGTTTTGTTCAACGAAGCGACTGCCTTTTAGATAACACTTGTATGCATAATTTTATCCACACAATCATTTATTCACCATCATATAAAAATCGAGATCGTGATGGCGATGGTATTAAGGATCAAATGGATTCTTGTCCAACTACGCCTAAGGGAAATGTTGTAGATTCAAGCGGATGTTCTCCTGACACGGATGGTGACAGTATTTCTGACGACAGGGATGAATGCCCAGATACGCCAGCAGGTGTTACAGTTGAGTCTAATGGCTGTCCGCCAAAAGATCGGGATAATGATGGGGTATTGGATACTGAGGATCAATGTCTGGATACTCCTGCAGGGGATATCGTAGATGTAAATGGTTGCACAAAACCTGATCAGGATCAGGATGGTATCTTGGATATTAAAGATGATTGTACAGACACACCCATTGGTGCCAGTGTCAACGCACGCGGATGCTGGGTCATTTCAGACCTACAATTTTCACCTGGAAGATGGGAGTTGGATACTTCTCATAAAAACAGTTTGCAAGAAGTCATTGATATCATGAAACGAAATCCTGATTTAAGAATTGAAATTCAAGGGCATACAGATAATACTGGTCCTGAAGGTCTTAACAAAAAGCTTTCCAGTTATCGAGCAATGTCTGTGATGAAATATTTGATGCAAAATGGAATAAGAGCTTCTCGTTTGACTTTTATGGGATATGGATCTGAAAAACCCATTGTTAGCAATGATACGCCAAGAAATCGGGCGTTGAATCGACGCGTTGAATTTAATCCTAGATAAGGAAAGCTCTGAAAATAATATCCTAAGGAATTCTCGGAAAATAAGTTCCCCATTTAATATTGAATTCCCATTTTTGAACCTGGATTACGCTGAAGAAATGAGTAACTTATTATTTAAGTATTCCTAAGGAAAAATTGATCTTACCAAAAAAAATAATGAGTGTAACCAAAACTGCCGGAGCAAAGTTTATTATCGTTTTTTGAACCAGGATTACGCTGAAAAAGATGAATAAAATGATTTTAAAGTGTTTTTTTCATCTTATTCATCTTCTTCAGCGTAATCCTGGTTCAAAAAGGATGGGCAAATTTTATTTCACAGTCAATTTTGGTTACACTCTATTGAAATGAGTAATAGAGGAAAAAAATGTCTAATCAAGTTCTTGTAACAGGCGCAGCAGGATTTATTGGTTTTCATTTATGTAAACGACTTCTTGAAAACAATCGTCAGGTCATTGGACTAGACAATCTCAACGATTATTATGATGTTGGTTTAAAAAAAGACCGGCTGGCCCAGATTTACAATGATGATCGCTTTACTTTTTATCAAATTGATCTTGCGGATGCATCGGAAATGGAAAAGCTCTTTGAATCTCATGATATTCATACAGTAGTCAATCTTGCAGCGCAGGCAGGCGTTCGATATTCATTAACCAATCCAAACGCATATGTGCAATCCAATCTGGTCGGATTTATCAATTTATTGGAATGCGCCAGAAAAAAACAAATTCAACATATGGTGTTTGCATCATCCAGTTCAGTATATGGTGCAAATACACGCATGCCTTTTTCTGTCCATGACAATGTAGATCATCCCATCTCATTATATGCTGCGACAAAGAAATCCAATGAACTCATTGCGCATTCCTATTGTCATATTTACAATTTGCCCTGTACCGGACTTCGGTTTTTTACTGTTTATGGGCCCTGGGGACGTCCAGATATGGCCCTGTTTTTATTTACACGTGCAATATATGCTGGAGAGCCCATTAATATATTCAATCATGGAAAAATGAAACGTGATTTTACTTATATTGATGACATTGTTGAAGGTGTTGTCAGAATAATTGACAAAATCCCAAAACCCAACGAAAATTGGCTCAGTGATCAACCAGACCCGGGTACATCGTATGTACCCTACCGCATCTACAATATTGGCAATAATACTCCAATAGAATTGATGCACTTTATTGAGATACTGGAATCTGCCATCGGTAAAAATGCACAAAAAAAATTCATGGAAATGCAAGCTGGTGATGTGCCAGCAACCTATGCCAATATTGATGATCTCTTTCATGCAGTTGGCTTTAAACCTGAAACCGATATCAAAACAGGCGTTGAAAGATTTGTTGTGTGGTATCAGGAATATTATATGAGGAAGTAAAAATGAAACCATTAAATCAACTTTCTGATCAGGAAAAAAATAAATTAAAACAAATACTTGATCAAAAATACGAGGCGTTTTGCTCTCAAAATTTATCTTTGAATATGACACGCGGTGTGCCATCATCAGAACAACTGGACTTATCCATGGATCTGTTGACATGTGTGACTGAAAAAAATTATCACACAAAAAAGGGAGTCGATACCCGCAATTATGGCGGTGTTGATGGCATTCCTGAGGCAAAAGAGCTGTTTGCATCATACATGGGGGTTACAACAGATGAAATCATTGTTGCCGGAAACTCCAGTCTATCCCTGATGCATGATTCATTTATGCGTGCAATGGTCAAAGGTGTCATGAAAGAGAGTCCTCCCTGGTGTACATTGGACAAGGTCAAATTTATTTGTCCTGCACCTGGTTATGATCGTCATTTTTCAATCTGTAATTATTTGAACATTGACATGATTACTGTTGAAATGACTGATGATGGACTCAACATGAATGAAATTGAAGCCCTGGTGGCTGATGATGAAGCCATTAAAGGCATATGGTGTGTGCCCAAATATAGCAATCCCACAGGTGTAACATATTCTGATGAGGTTGTTGAACGTTTGGCAAACATGAAAACACGTGCAACAGATTTTCGCATTTTTTGGGACAATGCTTATGCAGTCCATGATCATACAGACACGCCCGATACGTTGATGCCTGTATTGAGTGCCTGCAAGCAGGCTGGCAATCCGGATCGTGTGTATATGTTTGGTTCCACAGCAAAAATTACATTTGCGGGTGCCGGAGTTGCTGCAATGGCTGCCAGTAAAAACAATATCGACTGGCTTCGTTCACAAATGATATTCCAGAGCATTGGACCGGATAAAATCAATCAATTGCGTCATGTAACTTTTTTTAAGAATCTGGATGGCATCCATGAATTAATGAAAAAACATGCGTGCATTTTAAAACCAAAGTTTGATGCTGTTCAGGCAACACTTTCAAAAGAACTTGGAGATTTAGGCATTGCAAACTGGACAAATCCAAATGGTGGATATTTTGTAAGTATCAACACGCCTGATGGATGTGCGAAACAGGTAGTCGAAATGGCAAAACAGGCTGGCGTAATGTTTACACCGGCTGGTGCAACCTATCCATATCAAAATGATCCGCTCAATCGAAATATTCGTATTGCCCCTTCGTTTCCATCTGTGGCAGATATTGAAACAGCAATGACTATTCTGGCTGTTTGTATTCAGCGTGCGGCTTTATAATAGCTAAATGTACAATTTTGAAATTAGAATGTCCTGAAAATAACTTGCAAAAACCGCTTGATTTACATGGAAAACGATGCGATAAAAATAAGTAAGCGATCATAAATTTTCGGGTAGATAAAAGTAAAATCAACTAAAAATGTTCGCCCGCCTGGAGTTGAAACTCCAGGCTATTCCTGTGTCGTCCCTAAAGGGACTTGAAGTGTTTAATTAA
>Ga0272440_1002603_pt1 | contig 13919 bp, 10 predicted proteins | sample SSMMMBAug17_FD_192440 | JGI IMG/M metagenome (GOLD analysis project Ga0272440, IMG submission 192440) | Marine sediment archaeal communities from Little Sippewissett salt marsh, Falmouth, MA, United States - SSM-MMB-Aug17 | ecosystem: Environmental > Aquatic > Marine > Wetlands > Sediment ...
CCAGAATATGTGCTTTATCCAGCGTATTGTCCATAAGTGCCTGACCAATCACTTTATCCAACGCATTGTGCCGGCCAACATCTTCTTTTGCTGCTATTGCATGACAAGAGCTGTCAAATAAAATGGCGGCATGGGTTGAACGTGTAATCTGACGAATCGGTTGATAGTTGGATAATGCATTGATGCAATTCAGAATATCTGACAATGTAAATTTTTTTGAACATTTTTGTGTTTTCAAGTCTTTGTTATTATAAGAAATATCTGTTTGTTTTTTTTGTATGTAAACATTGACAGTTTCGCCATATTTTGAAACAGTCAGGGCAAAGTTTTTCATTTCATCAGAAGATGTTATTATTCCAGAACAAAACAAAAGACCTGTAATCTGGGCTTTTTCATCATCAGGTGTTCGCATGATCTGATCAAACAATTCGTTATTAATACAAATTGTCAGGGGCGATTCTGTTGTTACAGCCATTTCCTTATTGATTATTCCTGATTTTTGCATGTGAATAATATCAATTTTTTGAAAAGGGTCCATTTTTCTCTCCTTTTTTTCAAATGAAGTCAGTTTTTGGGCGCACAAAAATGAAATTCTTGACATATCCATAATTATTGATTATTTGGGATAAAAAAAATTTGAAAGATATTGGCGGCTCATTGCCGACCATTGTCAAATAAACGTAAGGAGAATAATTATGAGCAACATTGTCGAAGCCTGTAATGGGTGCCCCAAAATTTCTGATGGCAAATGCACAGTCTATCCCAATCCGGCAGCAGTCATGCGCTGGTCAAATGATAAAACCAAAATGGGTTGTTCCTTTAACGTGAAAGTTGAAGAAAAAGCCAAAGGTAAGGTTCGTGTGGGACAGCAAAAACAGAAAAAACGATAAACTGTACTGCGAAAATGCCAGCCATTCATTTTTATGGTTGGCATTTACTCATCAACCATTTAAAAAGTGCGTCATGTGATTTGGGATTTTTCATTTTAGCATCCTTATTCATTGAAGTAACAATCAAAAATTTTTAAATTTTAATTGAATATACTTTCATCAGTCAAGCCCTTTTTTAGACAATCCAATATATATTTTCTTAAAATACCATAAAAAAACCTTGAACTTTATTTAAAAGATGCGTAATATACTCAGATTAAAAAATCAAACAAGCAATTTATAACCTGATATATCGTATGTCTTCAATTTTCTGGGCATCGGACTCTGGTTTTTAACAGGTTCATATCAAATAAGGCCAGAGGGATTTTCTTGAGGAGGAATTATTATGCTAAAAAATATAAAGTTTGGGATTGTTATGATCATCATGCTTTTCCTCGTGATTGTGGTAATGCAAAATAAAGAATTTCTGATTGATCAGACCAATGGCCTGGATATCAACTTATTTTTTACCCGATATGATATACCCGCGCAACCCATGTATGCCTATTTTTTGGGCTGCTTTCTATGGGGCTTTCTGATAGCATCGTATTTTACAGTGGTAAAACATTTTCGTGCCCGACGTATTATCAAAGATCGGGATAGTCAGATTGAAAGCCTAAGAAAAAGTCTGGAATCCGACAGAAATGAACCAACAATTGATGTGACAGAAGTAAATTCCTCGGTTGCAACTTAATTATGTGTAAACTATATAAATAATTGCCGACACACCTATGGCTTCCCCAAAAAATACTCCAATGCTGGATCAGTACATGGCGATTAAAGCAGAATATCCTGATGCTATTCTGTTTTTTCGTATGGGTGATTTTTTTGAAATGTTTTTTGATGATGCAAAAGTGGCATCTCGCATTTTAGATATTGCGTTAACATCAAGAAATAAAAAAGAATCCAACCCTATCCCCATGTGTGGCATTCCCTTTCGGTCAATTAACAATCATATTTCCAAATTGATTGAAAAAGGACACAAGGTCGCAATTTGTGATCAGGTGGAGGATGCCTCTCAAGCAAAAGGCTTGGTCAGAAGAGAGGTTACGCAAGTTATTACCCCGGGGATGATTCTGGATAATCAATTTTTGGATGCCGGTCATCATAATTTTATTCTATCCTTGACCTGTTATCAACAGACATATGGTCTGGCAGCTCTGGATATTTCCACTGGCACCTTTCGTGTGACTGAAACCAGTCAAATCGCATCTGTGATGGAAGAAATCCAACGTATCAATCCCAGTGAAATTCTTTTGCCTGACAATACAGATTCAATCAGTCATTACAATCAAATAATTTCATTGGTTGCAGATAAATTAATTACATATCCGCCACAGAACAATTTTTTACCCTCCCTGGGACGTGAAATTCTTATAGATCAGTTTCAAACACGTTCTTTGGAAGGTTTCGGATGCGCGCATTACCAGTCAGCAATTGGTGCAGCCGGCGCTTTATTAACCTATGTCAAAGATACACAAAAGCGAGCAATTCCTCATATCACACGTATGGAACCCTATGAATTGAACCAGTATCTTTGCATTGATGAAACCAGCGCCCGCAATCTGGAACTGATCAGGAATAGCCGAACCAACGCTAAAAAGGGCAGTTTACTGGGAATTTTGGACCAGACACAAACAGCTATGGGAAGCCGACTTTTGGCCAAATGGATTCAGTATCCTTTGCTGGATGCCGCAATGATTAATTTTCGCCTGGATGCTGTGGATTCTGCATTGAATCGGGTTGACATTCAAAAACAAATTGTAAAATTATTAAAAAATGTTTATGACCTGGAACGTCTGTCTGGTAAAATTGCATTAAATCAATGTGGTGCACAAGATCTGACTGCTTTAAAACAATCTGTTTTTCATTTGCCACAGATCTGGATTCTTTTGGATGAACTCAATACAGACATATTTAGAAATCGTCCTGATCTGGATCAATTGCTTGAAATGGCCAGACTGATTGATCAGGCCATTCGTGAAGATGCGTCGCCTTCAATTCGTGATGGGGGCATTATAAAAACAGGTTTTAACGATGCTTTGGATGAATTGATTCTCATCAGTCGGGATGGTAAAAAATATATGGCCCAGCTTGAAGCCAACGAACGATTGGAAACAGGCATTCAGAACTTAAAGGTAAAATACAACAAAGTTTTTGGTTATTTTATTGAAATCTCAAAAGCTCAAGCAAAAAATGTGCCTGCAAATTATGTGCGTAAGCAAACCCTGGTTAATGCCGAACGTTTTATTACCGAAGAATTGAAAGAATTTGAATCTAAAGTTCTTGGGGCTGAGGAACAACGTGCATCGTTGGAATATAATATTTTCTGTGATATTCGAGATGAAATCGTCAAAAATAACAAGGCCATTCAACAGGCAGCAGATTTTTCTGCAATGGTGGATTGCCTGATGAGCTTTGCTGAAATCGCTGCAACAAATTCATATGTGCGGCCCAACATATGGGACAAAAATGATCTTGTCATTCAGAATGGAAGGCATCCGGTCATTGAAAAAATGATTACTGCTGAACGTTTTGTTCCCAATTCCATTATTATGAATGATACTGACAAGCAAATTTACATGATAACAGGGCCCAACATGTCTGGCAAATCCACAGTTCTCAGACAAACTGCCTTGATTGTGATTATGGCACAAATTGGCGCTTTTGCGCCAGCAGAATCTGTTTCTATGCCAGTTTTTGATCGTATTTTTACACGAGTGGGGGCATCAGATAATTTATCTCAAGGCCAGAGTACGTTTATGGTGGAAATGGAAGAAACAGCCAATATATTGAACAATGCAACATCACGTAGTTTGATTGTTATGGATGAAATTGGTCGGGGGACATCTACATATGATGGTGTAAGTATTGCATGGGCTGTAGCTGAATATCTTCATGATTGGCAGCAAACAGGTGTAAAGACACTTTTTGCAACCCATTATCATGAATTAATAGAATTGGAAAAATTTAAACCCCGAATTAAGAATTTCAATATTGCTGTCAAGCAGGATGGCGATCAGATTATTTTTCTTAGACAGCTTAAAGATGGTGGGGTCAATCAGAGTTATGGCATTCAAGTCGCAAGGCTGGCTGGTATACCAGATATTGTCATTGATCGCGCAAAAGAAATCCTGGCAAAAATTGAGACCACGCATAAAGCCACGCAAGGGGAAAAATCTGATATTGCGTTAAAACCGCCTGAAACAAAAACTCAGGCGAATAACAAAACATTATTAAAATCCAAAACACGTGCGCAATTAAGTTTGTTTAATACGCACGAGAAAGATATTGTGCGCAAATTAATGTCAATTGATATTTCCAATACAACACCATTGGATGCGCTGACATTTCTTGCAAAATTACAAAAAAAAGCAGCACAATAATGAATAATTATGATTAAAAAATACATATATATAAATTTTTGGGTATTGGCCTTTTTAGGCCTGATAATAACGTCAACTGTTTCCAGCGAAACCGATTCGCCGGCACAACAAAAATACTATCAGACGGCTGCATGTTATAAAGAATTAAGAAAAAATCCAGATAAACAGCAGTATCGCAACGAATGGTTACGCTGTATCCATTTTTCCGAAGATATTTATAAACTGGACCCTAATGGTTCATGGGCCACAGCCGGACTTTATTTAACAGGACATTTGTATGATAAGCTATATCGTCATTCAGGAAAAAAATCGGATTATGCGCTAGCTGAACAGTATTTTCATAAGCTCTTAAAACGATTCCCTGTCAGTAAATACAGGGATCGTACTTTCAAAGCCTTGCGTGAATTACACACGAGCAATGTGGCTTTTGCCGATTTTAAATCAGAATGTTTGCAGCCCCAGAAGAAACAGATCACTAATGTTGCCAAAGAAAAGGACGCTCGGGGAAAATATTTTAAGGCAGAACATTGCGCCAGATCCTTGACAAAGGACGCGGCAGAAATCGATTGGATTGAATGCATTAAGCAGTTTTATGAGGTTTACAAATGCGACCCTGATGGCCGATGGGCAGCCGCTGGATTATTTCAAACTGCTGTTTTATATCAGAAATTGTCGCATCGCACTCAAAAAAAAGCATATGGGGATCAGTCCGAAAATTTGTTAAAAAATATTCTTGAAAAATACCCGGAAAGTATTTACTGCGGAAAATCTGCTGAACAATTAGAACAATTCTATTTACAGAATCCACCAGTTTTTTCATCAGAATCAAAACCCCTGATGACTATAGAACCAGAATCCCCAATGCAAATCCAACCAAAACAAGAGACAAACGAACATCTGGATCGTGAAAAAGATTCTGGCGCCAGAGATCTATATTTTCGTGCTGAAAGTTGTTACAAAAAGTTGATCCGAACAGAATCAAGTCATGAGGAAGCCTGGTATGCGTGTATTGCAAAATTTATTGATGCCTACAAATTCGATCCAAATGGACGATGGGCTGCGGCATCATTGTTTCGTGCCGGTCGATTGAATATGGGATGCTATTATCGTTTCAAGCAACTCAGGTATTTGAATGAGGCGCAAGACTATTTTCAGCGTATTATCAATCGTTTTCCAGAAAGCGATTATATAAAGAAAACAAGACAATTGATTGATGAAATCCAGGAATTAAAAAGGAAAGTGCATGAATCTGTAATAAAATCCAAACAAAAATCTGAAAGCCAGCCAGAAATCCCTATAAAACAACCACCACAAGAACAACCATTGCCCGAAGATCAACAGGCGGAACAAGATCAGACAGAAACAATTGATAGTACATCAGGAATTATCATTCAGGACATCGCATGGGAAAGCAAACCAGCCCATACCCGAATCACTGTCCGAACCAATCAGCGGGTTGAATATTCACAATATTTGCGAAAAAAAGAAAAGAACATTCCAGAATGTTTGTTTGTTGATTTTGAAAACGCACAGTTATCCCAAAATGTTTCCAAATATTTAACAATTAGAGATAATCTGGTAAATGACTTACAAATCTTGCCCCATGAAAATAACCAAATTCGGGTTGCATTGTCGCTAAAAAGCTATCATCACTACAAAATGTATTCTTTGAAAAATCCACAACGCGTGATTATTGATATTTGGGCGCAAACCAAACGAAACACCATTAAAAAAACACAGGCACAAAAGAGCCTTGATGCCAGTGAATTAAAAAATGCCGCAATAGCCAGACAACTGGCTCTAGGAATTCGACGTATTGCAATTGATGCAGGCCATGGCGGAAAGGATGGCGGCGCTGTCGGTTTTTTTAAAGGCGTGTATGAGAAGGATATTGTTTTGTCTATTGCGAAACGTCTGGCACAAAAAATTCGTCAGAATATTCAATGTGAAATCATTATGACACGTAATGAAGATATCTTTTTGCCTTTGGAAGAACGATCCAAAATTGCAAATGCCAATAATGCGGATTTATTTATTTCCATCCATACCAATGCACATCCCAATCATAGTGTTTATGGTTTTGAATCCTACTATTTAAATCTGACATCAGATGATGATGCCATTCGTGTGGCAGCATTGGAAAATGAAGTGTCTGGACGTAAAATGAATGATCTGGATACCATATTGCACGATCTGATGCAAAACGCTAAGATCAATGAATCCAGTCGTCTGGCAGGTCATGTTCAAAATTCCATATTCCAGCATTTAAAAAAATATTACCGATTTATAAAAGACAATGGGGTAAAGCAAGCCCCCTTTTATGTTCTCATGGGGGCAGAAATGCCGGCAATTCTAATTGAGACTGGATTTATCAGTAATCAGCGGGATTGCCGTCGATTGACCAACCCAGCCTTTCAAAATCATTTGTGCAATGCTGTTGTTGATGGAATCAAAAACTATATTGAGGAAACCAGAGCGTTGCCATCTTATTGATTCCGATAGGTTTGAATATGACCCTGTATTTCTTTCAGAATGGATTCAGAAAAAACTTTATTGGTTGTTTCAGTCCAAATGGGCTGGCATAATTTTTTCAGTGTTACTATTTCCTCGGGTGACATATTGACAGTTTTCAAGCCATATTTATTCATTGCCATCAAAGCTCTCTTTGTATCGATTCGCGCCTGTTTACAAAATTTTTGACCTTTGTCAAATAACATTTCTTGTATACGCGAATGATATTTTTGTGGAATTTTCTGCCATGCCTTTTTGGTGATAATCAAAGCTGCTGGAGAATATAGCATTTTAAGGGGAGTGACATATTGAAACAATGTATAAAGTTGACATCCCACTACCCATAAAGCCGGACCGATATACGCATTCGCTTTTCTTTGACGAAGAATGCTGTTTATTTCCATTGTTCTGACAGGTATAAGATTGGTGTTCAATTTATCGGCCATAAGCAACTCAATTGGCGTATTGTACCACCCGGTAATCGTTATTGTATTAAAATCATTTATTGACTGGATTGGCTGTTGGATGGTGTAAATTTGATTAAAATCCTGATCACCCCAAAACAGGATTTTATACCCCTGTTTATCTGCCAATTGATTGAAAGTTGTAAACATATGCTTTCGCACATAATCGACTTCATCAAAATCCTTAAATAAAAAAGGCAGCCCCAAAGCAGACATCTCAGGGCAGATCATTGTCACGCCATGTCCAGCCAATGCCGCACCATCCAGCCTGCCTTCTTCCATCAATCGAATATAATCAATGTCATCCCCTTTCAGTCCGCCCCAATACCACTTGATTGAAATATTACCTTCTGTCGCTTTTTCAAAAGCCGGCATAAAGATATTCCGAATTTGTAAAGACCAGCCAACAGCTTTTGGGGCCATTGTTGCAAATTTCAGACGATATTTTGCTTTTGCTGATACCTGGGAACATGTTATACTAAAAAACAATATTACAAACAGTAATTTTTTAATCCCTGACATCATGGTTACCTCCAATCAATTTAATTTAATTATAAAATTGATTGCAATTATTGTTCCTTTTTTATGATATGGATCAGGTTGTTAGAGATGAAAGCCTTAATTTGACCCCAATCATCTTTTTGCAGGAGGTATAAAAAGTTAAAGAAAAGTGAATTGCTGTTTGACATAAAATAAAAGCATATGATATAATTTTATTTAAATATTATCGTAAAATTAAGCAGTGCATAAGATTGGAGAGGGAAACAGAAGATGGAAGAAATAGAAAATGGAAGAAATAGAAAAAATCTTTAAACCTAAAACGCCATGGCACGACTGGTTTGGAAATTTATTCAAAGTATCCTTAATTCCCACTGGTCTTGACGTAGAAACTGATGTTCCGGTGATGAAAAAACTACCTGAGGCCGATATTGTTATTATCAGACGTTCAGGCGCAAAGTGGACGAAAGAACAGTTAAAATATCTTCCAGATGGTATCAGACAAACTCGTGCAAAACATGTACTGATTGAATTGAAATTTACAGAGTCGATCAACGCAGATGCCATTTGCCAAATTTCCGGCTACTATAAATTTTACAAAATTCAGCATAAATTAACGCAAAAAAGTGGTTTAAAATGCTTTCTTGTTTCATCAAAAACACCATTGAAATCAACATTACAAAAGTTTAAATATCATGAAACCAGATATTCAGGGGTGTATCATAGTAATTCTCCAATATTTGAGCTGTTTCCCATAATTTCATTAAATAATTTGTCTGATGCACCTTATAATATTATGTTTAAACTATTTGCCAGCAAAAAAAAAGCAACGATTGAGGCAACAAAAAAGGTCAAATCTGAATTATATAATCAATTGCCTGAACCATTAAAGGCTTTTCTCACTGATTATATAACCAGATGCCTGACAGCAGGAGGAAACGATATGGATTATTTAAATATGTCACAACAAGAAAAAACGCAATTAAGACAGGAATGGCTGTCGCAATTTTCAACATCAGAGTTATTATCCAATCGGTCGTCCTCAGAGGTATTGGCTAATTATACACCATCAGAGGTATTGGCTAATTATTCATCATCAGAGGTATTGGCTAATTATACACCATCAGAGGTATTGGCTAATTATTCATCATCAGAGGTATTGGCTAATTATTCAACGCCAGAACTATTATCAAATCGTTCGCCCTCAGAGATAATCTCAAATTATTCAATTGATCAGATTCTAACTGGCTTAAGTTCGGAACAACTAAAAGCCCTGTCAGAAATGATTAATTCGTCGAATATCTTACAGTAAATTTTATAGGATTCAGCATAAACTAAAGCGAAAAAGTGATAAGTAAGCGACCATAAGTTTTCGGGTAGAAAAAAGTATTCCCGAGTTTTTCTATAGATAGTAATCGTCAGATAAAAATTGTGTTAGCTTGCATAAAAAAAATTATCTTAATCATCTTAATCAGCGTAATCCAGGTTCAGACAATGAGAATGAACTTTGCTTCCCGCTGGATACGTGTAGAGACGTAGCATGCTACGTCTCTACAGAACAATTACCTCAAAACGAATAATATCAATAAATGGGGGACGTTATTATCAGTGCTTTCCTTACCGAAATAAGTAAGAGATCGTTTACTTAACATATTTAATTAACTAAAATAGGCATTTAAAAGTGCAGTCAAAATGAAAGACTTAGATGTTCACAAAAAAATAGCTGTATTAATTGACGCAGAAAATGCGCAATATTCAAAGGTGAAAGCAGTACTTGAAGAAATTTCTGCGCATGGCCATATAGTAATCAAGAGGGCTTATGGTGACTGGTCTTGCGAATATTTAAAAAAATGGAAACAGTCTTTAAATGAATTAGCCATTCAGCCAATTCAACAATTTGCATATACCACCGGTAAGAACTCTTCTGATGCCTCAATGATTATTGATGCAATGGATTTGCTTTATTCTAATAAATTTGATGCTTTTGCCCTGGTTTCCAGTGATAGTGACTTCACAAAGCTGGCATCTCGACTTAGAGAATCGGAAATATTTGTTTTTGGCGTTGGGGAAAAGAAAACACCAATATCTTTCAGAAATGCCTGTGATGATTTTATCATTACAGAAAACTTAGATGTTAAAGAATCAACAAACAATTCTGAAGTACATTCTTCAAAAACAGGTGGGACATCATTACTACATTCTAAAAATAACGTATCCGAATTGATCCCCCTTTTGAAGAGGGCATGGGAACAATATCAGGATGATGATGAATGGGCGAATGTTGCCGCTGCTGGTTCTTTCGTAAAAAGATCTACACCAGATTTTGACCCAAGAACTTATGGCGCGACTAAGCTGCCGGAAATAATTGCAAGCCTGAAAAATGATTTTGAAATGAAAAAATATAAAGGTAAAGGCAGTACTATCATCATTGCCTATAAACCTAAATAAGCTCAATATAACAGCTTATCGTCAGAGACCAATCCAATTTATCGGATTAAGAAAAATTAATGGAAATCATCTATGAAATGGCAAAAAAAGAAAAGTCAAAAAAAAGAAAAGAAACGTCGTTTTTTTAAACGCAAAACAGATCAGGAATCAGTAAACCTTCTTGAACCAGAGCAGGCCTTAGACAATCAGCAACCAGCCTCTGATAGTCCTGAAGATACCCAGGAAGTCAAACAATCTGAACATCAGGAAATCGTTCCTGTAAAAATGGAAAAAAAGCGCATATTTAAACGTTTGAAAGAACGTTTGACAAAGTCCCGAAAAACAATGGGAGTGTGGGGCAAAAAGCGTTTGGATGATGAACTTCTGGAAATGGTTGAAGAATCCTTGATCACAGCCGATATTGGCGTTGAAACGACCATGACAATCATGGAGGCACTCAATGACCAGGTTAGAAAAAAAATAATTACGTCAACAGAACAACTTCAATCCACTGTACTCCATGAACTGATGCAGCGTCTGCCAAAATCAGAATTTTCGGAAGACGATTTCATTTATAATCCACATGTCATTTTAGTGGTGGGAATCAATGGAGTGGGTAAAACAACAACTATCGGTAAACTGGCATCACGATTGACATCACAGGGTAAAAAAGTAATCATTGGGGCAGCAGATACTTTTCGTGCTGCTGCAGTGGAACAGCTCGAACTTTGGGCAGAAAGGGCATCTGCCGATATTGTTCGTCACAAAGAAAATGCCGATCCAGCGGCTGTTGCATTTGACACTGTTCAGGCCGCTATTTCGAGAAAGGCAGATGTTGCAATTATCGATACCGCAGGTAGGCTTCATACAAAAAAGAATCTCATGGAAGAAATCAAAAAAATTAGACGTTCCATTGCCAAAAAACTGCCAGATGCACCCCATGACACCTTTCTTATTTTGGATGCAACAACCGGCCAAAATGCTGTATCACAGGCGCAACTTTTTCATCAGGCATTAAATGTGACCGGAATTATTTTGACAAAACTGGATGGCACAGCAAGAGGTGGTATTGTTGTCAGTATTGCCAATACATTGGATATTCCAATTAGATATATTGGTATTGGTGAAACCACCCACGACTTGCAAAATTTTGATTCCGAACTTTTTGTTCGTGCCTTGATAGAACCTGAGTAATGTCTATGTCAACACATAATAATATTTCATTAGAAAAGCTATCCCAATTAAGCAGTCATATCTGTAAAACCATAGGGCTTGACTTTCCTGAAAACCGATACAAGGATCTGACACGCGGCATTGAAGAGGCATGCGGTGAATTTGGATTCAATAATGCCAATGATTGTATCGAATGGTTAATTCATACCGATTTTAACAAGGAAACATGGGATATCTTAGCCGGTTATTTGACAATTGGTGAAACTTATTTTTTCAGAGATTCCAGTGTATTCAAGTATTTGAAACAAAAATTGTTACATAATCTGATTTATTCCCGATGGCACAATGAAAAATATCTTCGCATTTGGTGTGCGGCCTGTTGTACTGGTGAGGAACCTTACTCCATTGCCATGCTGATTGATCAATTATTACCCCATCGTCAGGGATGGAATATTTCAATTATTGCGACTGATATCAATGAAAAGTTTTTGAAAAAAGCCAAGAGCGGACTGTATACCCGGTGGTCGTTTCGTAATACGCCTGATGACATACTTAACAAGTATTTCAAGAACAAACATGAGAGGACTTACGCCATTCATCCAGAAATCAAAAGAATGGTTTCATTTTTTTACCTTAATCTCGCAGAATCAGGCTATCCATCATTTTCAAACAATACAACTGAGCAGGACCTTATTTGTTGCAGAAATGTTCTGATGTATTTTTCTGACGCTGTTCGACAAAAAGTTGTCAGCAGGCTGGCATCATGCCTGGCACTTAATGGATGCTTGATTGTGAGTCCTGGTGAAGCAGATTATGCAAAAAAGGCTGGCTTGACACCCATTCGATCTTCAGAAACAACAATTTTCAAAAAATTACCATCAGATAAACATACAGATTCATTGCATTATCAATCAGGTTTATCGCATAATCAAACAGTTACTTATCCGATGAAGCTGCCCGCGTATTCAGAAAAAAAACTTGACTCAAAGCTTAATCTGCCTGAAAACAAAACAATTGAAAATAATAATCCCCCTAAAGAAAAAAAATGGACTTATGATCAAGCCTTGCAGGAATTTAATAAAGGGGCATACAATAAATGTATTGAAATACTTGAATCAATAGTGGATCATGACAAAAACAATGCGGAAAACAAAATTTTGATGGCACGATCTTACGCCAACTTAAAACAGTATGATACAGCAAAATCCTGGTGTGTAAAGGCGACTCAAAGTAATAGCCTTGAACCTGGCTATTATTATCTAATGGCTTCTATTCTGCAGGAACAGGGAGATATCGAAAGTGCGATTAAGGCTTTGAATCAGGCATTATATCTTGAGCCTTCATTAATTATGGCTTATGTTGCCATTGGAATGATTCGACGAAAACAGGGGCGTCAACAGGACCTGCAAAAAGCCATAGATAATGCCTTTTATTATTTAAAAAAAATGGAACCAGATAACATTGTTCCCTATTCTGATGATATGACTGCTGGACGTTTGATACATATGCTGGAATCCATGTTTGTCAAATGAGAATGTCTGGATTAATATTATGGAGGTATAACAATGAGTCAAGAAAGAAATAGTTTAAATAATGATAACAAGTTAATTAAACAAAAAATTCTTAAACAACGTGCAAAGGACCTGGCACAGCAAAAGAACAGACAGGATCAAACCATTTCTACTATTGAAACAGTGGCTTTTGTTCTTTCCAATGAACATTATGCCATTGAGCTTAATTATATCAGGGAAGTTTATCCCCTTAAAGATTTGACATCATTGCCATGTACGCCATCCTTTGTTTCAGGCATTATCAATGTTCGAAGTCAAATTGTTTCAATTATTGATTTAAAAAAATTTTTTGACCTGCCTGAACATGACTCAGATGCCAAAAAACGTGTGATTATCCTCCATAACAATCAAATGGAATTTGGCATACTTGCGGATGAAATCGAAGGCGTTCTTTCAATTCCTGTCAAGGATATTCAAATGTCAATGTTAACATTAAGGGGAATCGGATCGGAATATATCAAAGGGGTCACAGAAAAAAGAATTGTTATTCTTGATGCTGAAAAAATTCTTTCGGATGCCCGAATTATTGTTCATGAGGAACATTAGTGATAAGTAAGCGATCATAAATTTTCGGGTAGATCGTAGTCAATTATAAAATATTATCGTCCAACTTTGGTTTTTCCAAACGAGTGATGTTAGTCAGTGATTGTCCTCCTGAATTGGAAAAACCAACGTTGGACGATAATACTTTGGGTAGACCATTTCTTAGCTCTGTAAGGGCGTTACATAGTTCATCTGAGTATGCTTTATGTATCGCCCTTTCAGGGCTAAGACAAATTCTATTATTTACCCAGGGCGATGCCCTGGGCTGGTATGTTGCCGCCCCTTCAGGGCTAAAAACAGCCTGCTCTAATTGATATTACAAAATGTTCCGCCTTATGTCGGTAGCCCAAAAGTATGAATGGTCTGATATAGATTTAGCAGTTACAGGTATTCATTCGCATCTTTTTTATAAGGCTG
>Ga0272440_1002604_pt1 | contig 13918 bp, 12 predicted proteins | sample SSMMMBAug17_FD_192440 | JGI IMG/M metagenome (GOLD analysis project Ga0272440, IMG submission 192440) | Marine sediment archaeal communities from Little Sippewissett salt marsh, Falmouth, MA, United States - SSM-MMB-Aug17 | ecosystem: Environmental > Aquatic > Marine > Wetlands > Sediment ...
TGGTATCTATTAACATAACTCCTGTCAATGATCCTCCCATAGTGAAGGACATATCGTATTCATGCCTTGAAGACCAAACACTGACGAAATCGCTTTCTCAGTTAGCTGAGGACCCGGAAAACGACCCAATGGAATATGTTATTGTTACACCGCCTGATCATGGCACATTTGTCTTTAATACTGAAAAGAATTCATTTACATACACACCCAATTCAAACTTTTCTGGATCGGATGGCGTAACCTATCGTGTAAAGGATTCAGAATATACTTCCAATTCTGGCAAGATTCACTTTAATATTTCATCAGTAAATGACCCGCCTCGAATTGATCCCATTGATAATTACACATTGATTTCACCGGAAACCAAAACAATCACTGTTACTGCTTATGATGTTGACGATTCTATTGATATCAATGTTTCAACAGATAATTCGCTGCTTTTTCCCAGTTTAAAACTTGAGAAGCAGGCGAATAGTCGGTATTCATTGAAGTTAGCACCGACCAGTGGAGAATTTGGAACAGCGAATATTGTCATTACTGCCAGGGATTTAGAAGTCACTGTAGAAGAAGAGTTTACAGTGCAAGTGGTTAATGAAGACCATACGCCGCCAACAATTGTTCTTTATGATGACAGGGTGACCTATATTGACCTAAACACTCCCTATGTTGAACCAGATTTCATCGCAATAGATAATGTTGATGGCAACATTACCGAGGCTGTTGTTGTACAAAATAATTTGAACATCCATATTGAAGGTGAGTACAATATCACCTATCAAGCGACAGATTCGGCTGGAAATAAGTCTTCTGTGGAACAAATCATTATTGTGAGTAAAAATGAATTTCAGTCAAACATCATTTCCGGAACAATCATTGATGAATTTGGTGATCCAGTACCTTGGGTAAAAGTAAAAATTGAAAGACAGGGAGAACAATATTTACTTGAAAATGATCAAGACAATGGTTCTTTTGAAAAGGAAATCCCATTTGATGGCTCTATATGGCAAATGCATTTATCTCGTGATGATTACTATCCGCAAACCATCCAATTTTCCAAACCGCAATCCTTTGGAAAAATTGTCATGTATCCAATAGATGATGCGGGCAGCAAGTTGGAAGTATTGCAAGGGCAATGTTTGTCTTATCAGAATACGCCACTTTCAGATGTATCCATTCGTGCAAAGTCTTCAACAACTCAGAATATTATTGCCACAAGCTTTTCAGACAGCAGCGGATTTTATACGCTGGTTGTGCATAAAGATCATCAGCCATATACTTTTGAAGCCCATAAATATGGTTATGAAACCCTATCCTTTCAAGGAGATAGTGCCGCGTCGCTTATTCTGGTTCCCAAGACAACAATCATGATTGAAAGTCAGCCTGAAACCACCAATGAACATGAATCTGCACGTAGAGACAATCAAGTCGAGATATTGATAAAAGCAAACCCATCATTCGTTGGCACTGATAACGAACTGCTCATTCCTGAACCTGATTCGAATCAATTTTCAAAACGATATATTGGCAGTGGTGAGTACGAGGTTACCTATAATGCTTATGAAAATTTTTCAATGATCATCCACGCAGATACCACAGAAGATCGAAATGCTGGAACCGGTTATTTTGCGAAAAAAGAATTCAGTTTCCAACCCTTAGGTGAGTCAGCACAAGTTTCTGTAATAAAAGGAGATGAGGCTTATCAAGTCATCGAGCCTTTTTATGTCGAAAATCCAGAAAAATCCTTTATGTGGGTGGATCGAGGCGAATTTACTGATATGGGGTATCCAATCAACTTTCACTATACAATCAAGGATTATGTCATTCCAAATGAAAATGATAATTTGGCGAATCATATTGCTGCATTTGAATTAACCGACGATTATGGAGACAATCTTGAATCAACAGAAAATGCAATATGTCTTGGTATTCGATTTGAATCTCCTGTAACCAGAGAAAAGCTTGAATCAAACGAATACCAACTGGTACATGCAGAAACGATTCAGGATTTAATATTGGGGAATGGACAGGTTGAAACATCCATCAATATCTTCGAGCATCATGTTACCCTTTGTGTGCAACACCTGAGTGCATTTGGATTTCAGAAAAAATCTGAGGAGAATTGTGAGTCATGTGGGGATCCATCTAGCAGTGGGTGTTTTTTGAGAATGCTTTTTAATGATTTTGGAAACTAGTACAGCAAGACTTTTTCTTAGCCCCGATAGGGGCGAAATCTTTGTAGACTGGGGCCTTAGCCGCCTTAGCCCCAGAAAATTGGATGAAGACACAATTTCTTGAGCCCCGATAGGGGCGACATATTTATAACCAATCAACAAAATTTGGCATCCTTCATTTACCAGTTAACACTTTTCTCGTTCCCAGGCTCTGCCTGGGAACGCATGCCCGGCGGCTCTGTCGCCTATACCAATGCTTAGGCGGCAGAGCCGCCAAGTATGCATTCCCAGGCAGAGCCTGGGAACGAGAAAAAGTGTTAACTACTTTTCAGCAAATATGAAGGATGCCCAAAATTTGTGTGTCGCCCCTATCGGTCGCGGCATTGCCAGGGTTTTGCAATGTACAATTGGAATAACCATCAATTAACAAAAATTATAAACCACTCGTGTTTCTCCAATATCTTTCAAGGCAAAGGCGTGTTTGAAACAATTCTGGTAACAGAAAACAATCACCTGTGCCTGTGGGATCGTCATGTATTGCGACTCCAAAAAGGGATAGCCTTTCTTGGCAAACAACCAGAATTTGATTTTAGCCTTTTACATCAGTCCTTGAAGAAGCATTTCCAAAAAATAGAGAGTCAAACATGTTATCGGCTGAATCTCATTTATTTACCCGGCAATGATATCCTGATGATTCGCTATTTCCCCTACCAATTCCCCCAATTGCCGGCAAAGTTATACACCTCTGATCAATATTTCAGAGGAAATAGCCCGCATTATCAGTATAAAACATTATCACGCATGGAATATGTTTTTTTTCAACAATTGGCAAAGGAAAACCAATGTGATGATTTCCTTTTTATAGACACGAACAAGAATTTTCTGGAAACCTGCTTGGCCAATATTTTTTTTTTTCGTTCTGATGGACGCATTGAAACGCCCATTGCCTCAAATATGCCATTGCTCAATGGTGTAATGCGTCAATATCTTCTAAGTTCTCAAAAAGCGATTGATATTCAATGCACTGAAAGATGCATTCAGCCCGATGATCTGGGGAACTATACCCAGGCATTTATTACCAATGGTCTGCGATTAATTCAACCGGTTTCACAAGTGGGACAATGGAAATATTCCCAAACTGATTTTGGATGGCATCTTCGAAATCATGTGCTAAAGCAAATCGTATCCTTTTAAACAATCCCATTTTTTTCTTGAATCATTAATTTCTATTGGCAAAAGTATATATTTTTGTTATGGATTATAAATCTGATCGAACTTGCCACGTTCTAAACGTGGTGAAAAATTCAATTTTTCACCAACAGATAGAAAAATGAAAAAAAACAAAAAAACAGGAGTGACGTTATGAAAAGTGTTGTTAAAATTATATGGTTCATAGGATTCAGTCTATTACCAGTTTGTGCATTCGCACAATGGACATCCACCTATGAAACTGGCCATGACAACAGAATCGGCATTGGAGCGCATGTATCGCATGCCAGAATCAATGATTCGGAAATGACAATCAATGGATTATCTGTGGATTACGAATTTGATGATGTCCCTGGCTTTGGAATCAATCTGGTTATGTCACTCAATGAGTTTCTTTCTCTAGAGTTTTGCATTGACAGTATGTCAAAATCAGATGCTCACATCAACATCGCCGATCAAAAAACAAAAATTGGCGAGTTTTCAACCATTCCGGTTACATTTGGTGCAAAATTTCACTTGCCGACAGATACCATTTTCCGACCCTATTTTGGGATGGGCATTGGTTATTATTTCAATGAGTTTGATCGCGCAGACAACCCACTGATGCCAGGCAGCATGGCAATAGATGATGCCTTTGGATTCCATTATAGTTTTGGGACCGATTTATGGATCAATCGAGTTGAAAACACAGCAATGAATTTTGATATCAAATACTTAAAGCCAGACACAGAAAATGATAGTATTGACTGGGATGCCTGGAATTTTGGTATTGGTATTACTTACTACTTTCAATAGGAGGTCAAAATGAAGCGCATATTTTCTACGATTGGTGTATTAACCATAATCATCTTGTTTAACATGGGTGGATGCGGAGGCACTGATGATATTTCAGTTGGTTTTAAACCAGCTATCGATACTATTATTTTTTATGAAAGCAGTGATAACTTGGTTCCGGTTGAAACCTATCAGCAAGGAACAAAAGGTGTGGTTGAGCTTCATGGAGCGGACTATGATTTAAATGCTGAATCCATTTATATTGAAATCAACCAATGTGCGAGTTCAGACTGTAATACAATTACAGGGTATCGTCATGATCAAACCTTTCCTTTTAAACAATCCAATCTTGAGTTTGATTATACTTTTCCAGATTCGATATCGAATATTATTGGGGAATTAAAAGGCACAAATCATTATTTATTTGCGTTTGAAATTACCGATGCTCGTAATCAAACCTCAACCCGTGTTGAAAAAATTATCGAAATAAATGCCGGGGCACCACCAAAAATTAACAAAATTACCTTTTATCATGAAACCTATTTTAAAGACCTGGATATATGGCCACATCCAACCAGAGATGACAATGACTTTGCTGCAAAAATTGATGTAAATGATGCAGATAAAAATGCGCTTAAATATTATATCAAACGAACCTTGGTATCAGATATAGATCCAGATCCTGAACCCGTATTTTCTGAAGCCATATACCCCGGTGTTACACTAAGCCAGGAAACAGATCCTTTCTCTATTATACTGGATGATATCACATCAACAGGCATTGTTTCACTAATAGAAGGATTTTCAGTCAATGCTGACTATCAAATCACCATTATCGTTGAAGATGCATTGGGAAACACTGATGAAATGTCTAAAATTATTACTATTAATCGTTAATTGTTATGGATTCTTCAAGCTGTAATCATCAACAAATAAGCCTGATTCAAGCCGATATAAAAGAGCGCTACAAGTGTCGTCATTGTCACCTGACAATTACATCTGACGAGCTTGGCCAAAATGGATTTTGTCCAGAATGTTATGAAACAACAGGGAGAAAAAATCATGATTTTGATGCTGTTGAAACTGTAAATTCGGATAAAGTTCGATATCGGTGTGATGGTTGCGGCGTGATTATTGAGTGCTAAAAGCCTTGTGGTCATTTCTTATTCAAAAAGATCATTCATTGTCAACTGATTATCAACGATTTGATGATAATACTGGTTTTCTTCTGCGCCATAAGTGGTAATCAGCGTAAGGAACAGTGTTTTTCGGGTTTTGGTGAAAGATCTAAACAACTCTTTTTTTCTGAACTGATCCGCTACAAATTTTTTATTCGCTCTAAATTTTGAATTGTGAAATTTAATTTCGCAAAGATTGATGCAATTATCATCTCTGTCAATAACCAAATCAATCTGAGCACCTAATTCAGAGTCACTTTGACCTTGAATAAACCAGCAAGACTCTCTTGTACTGACACCGGATATGCCCAGGGCTTGTTTAATCTGTTCAATATGTTTTAAACAGATACTTTCAAATGCATAAGCAGACCAGCTGGTCCATGCCCTTGAATTAAATTTTTTGATCCAAAAGTCTTTCTCAACGCCTCGAATGCTCAGGTTTTGAATATCTTTGATCCAGGTTAAATAAAACAAGGAATATTCATCGATTAATCGATACCGACCATTGTTTTTCCCTTTGTTAAATGATTTCATATAAACAATAAAACTGGATTCTTCCAGCTCATTAAATATTTTACTTGTCGTCCCTCCGGATGTCATCCCTGTTTTTTTTAATAACTCATTTTTGGTTAAACCGGATCTATTTTTAGCCAGCGCTTTTATAATTTTGACATGCTGTTCATGATTATTAAAAAGTGATGCATACAGTTTATTGAATTCTTTGTATAAGCCGCCGCTACCTGAGAAACAGCTATCATTGATAATCTGTGCTGAAGATTTTCCACGTTCAATGTATGTCAGATATTTGGCCACCCCGCCCATCACCATATATATTTCCAGTATCTGCTTTCTATCCAGATGAATATCTTTGGCCTGGCAGTAACGTTCTACTTCAGAAAGATCGAAAGGAATGAGTTTGATTTCACGTGTCAGCCTTCCATGTAAACCGCCCTTGTTATAAATTACATGTTTAATCATCCATGAAGCTGCTGAACCACAAATAACTAAAATAATTCGATTATCCCTTGACATATATCGGTTCCAAAAATGGTCAAGGGCCTGTAAAAAGTTGGATTTTGGACTGGCGAGCCAGGGTAGTTCATCTAAAAATAATATGATTTTATCCCTGCTTTCAATCTTTTCTATTTGATATCGTAATTGGGTTAAAGCGTCAAACCAGTCTGATGGCACAGCCTGTTTAATTCCCTTAAAAAACAAATCAGAATATTCAGCCGTAAAATTATTCAACTGAACATTCATGCTTGCATCCTTGATTCCGGTTAACTCAAAGTATATCCCTTTGTTTTTAAAAAATTCACTGATCAAAAATGTTTTACCAACACGCCTGCGTCCATAAATCGCTAAGAATTCCGGATGCTGTGATTGATAAATGGATTCCAGTATCTTAACTTCTCTTTGACGGCCAAGTATTTTGTTCAAAACAACCTCCTTTTTCGCTGATTTTAAATAATAACTGGCGAAAACATGAAGATATTTTTATTTTTCGCTGATTATAATGTCATCCGCAGCGATCGTCAATATTATAAATTTTAAATTCATATTTACCCGATTTTTGAGACAATCTCTCGAAAAAAAATCAGGAGTATCATCTAAAAGAGCTTGACTATACAAAATTATTTTTATATGAGTACAGATAATTATGCATTTTGTTGTAATTTTGTTCCTTTCATTTTATTTCATCTGGTAATTTATGGGAAATACTTGCTGAGATAATAAGGATAATCTTTTAAATGGATAAATCGAATCTTTTAAAAAGAATCACTTTTAATCAACAAATATATGCTGGAAAACCAATTATTAGAGGTCGAAGATTAGCTGTTGAACATGTACTTGGAATGTTAGCTGCTGGAGATCGTTTTACCACAATATTGGAAGGATATCACTGGTTGGAAATTGAAGATATACAAGCCTGTCTATTATATGCCTACCAAATGGTTGGACGAGAAAGAATTGAAATATTACCAAGGGCGCATTCCCAAAAAGTAGGTCGAAAAATTCGAATGGGTTATCAAGTCGTAGACTAAATACCAAGCTGGAAATAACCCTGTTAATAAATTAACTATGAAAAATATAATATTTCGGCAAATCCACGTCCGCATGGGGCTAAAGCCCATAACCGTCAGGCTAAGAGCAAACAGTTCAATTTCAACGGCTCAAGTTCCCCCCTTGAGGGGGGTTAGGGGGGGTCGTGTTTCTGCCTCGTACGAACACCCCCCTAACCCCCCTCAAGGGGGGAATTCGAGACGTTGGTGTTGTTCTGTTTGCCTTAGCCTGACGGCTATGGGCTTTAGCCCCATGCGGACGTGGATTTACTGGAATACTATATTTTTCAATGATTATCGCTAAAACAACCGACTTTTTGGGAATGCGCCCTATTACCAATGCAGATGGCAGAATGAAAGTACTATCCACATAGTGGCATTTTAAGATTAGTTGATATCTCTGCAAAACAGCAAGCAGTCTATTGTCAGAAAATAATTGACAATTATAAGAATGAATTGTTAGATGGCGCTATTATTACAGCGGACAACAAAAAAGTCAGAATACGTACAAAACCATGATGTTTTTTGCAACTATCGATAAATGAATCGTTTTTATTAGTTTAGATCAATCAACTGTTATAAAATTATAATCTTCTGTAAGGTGTAGAAATGATTTACTTAATCCAACTCCTTTTCACGATATTGATTCTTATTCCATGCCAGGCAGTTTCACAATCACCATTGCCATCAGCATCGGACTATCAGTGCCCCTCATCGTACAATCCTTTAGGTTCGGGTGCACGTGCTGTTGGGATGGGTGGAGCTTTTATTGGAGTTGCTGATGATGCCACTGCTGCTTCCTGGAATCCTGCTGGACTGGTACAGTTGGAAAGATCGGAAGTTTCTGTTGTTGGTACTTTTCTTCACCGCAATGAAGACCTTTTGATGAACCCATCTGATTCATTTACAGAAAACCAGTCGATTAATGAAAATGATATCAATTATTTCAGCCTTTCCCATTGCTTTACATTTTTACAACGAAATATGGTTTTTTCTTTGAACTATCAGAACCTATACGATTTTAACAGACAATGGCAGATGGCTATTCCTTTTGAATCTCACATTTCAGATCTGGATGTTGATATTGATGTTGACTTTATTTCCGATGGCAATCTTTATGCTATTGGGCTGGCATATGCTATTGAAGTGCTTCCAAGATTATCTTTGGGTTTTACTTTGAATTTTTGGGATGATGCATTTTCTCCAAACTCTTGGGAAACAAGAACAAATACAAATTTCATTTTTAAAAGAGAAACAGTCATTAATGATAAAAGTTCAATTAAATATACGCGAGAAGATCAGATTAATTCCAAATATGGTTATGAACTGGAAAATGGTTTAAATGTAAACCTGGGATTTTTATGGGAAATTACACCTCGACTTTCTCTGGGAGGAGTTTTTAAGTCAAGATTTACAATGGATTTAATACAAAAAAGCTATACAATAAATAGAAAAAAAGAACATACAGTTACAATTATGAATAGTAACAAAACTGAAAACATAATTGAAGAGACAACACCCGAAACTGACAACCTGCAGTACGAATTAACAATGCCAGTTTCATATGGTCTTGGACTGGCCTGGAAAATCACCAACCTATGGACAGTTTCTTTGGATATCTACCGCACAGAATGGGATGAATTTTTAATAAAGACCGATCAAGGTGAATTTTCACCGCTTTTATCAGCAGCACCTTTAAATAATGATTACACCAATGTCACTTTGGAAGGGATTCCCACAATCAAGCCCACACACCAGATTCGTTTGGGAACAGAGTACCTGGTTGTAAATAAAGCCAAAAAAACAACAATCCCTTTTCGAATGGGTTTTTTTTATGACCCTGTGCCTGGAAAAGAATCCCCTGACAAATCGATGGGGTTTAGCTTGGGAACAGGTTTTTCAAAATCACCCTATAATTTTGATATCGCTTTTCAGTACCGACGCGCAAAAAACTTGGGTGAAGACTTTCAGCTCAACTCCATCCAATCATTTGACATGACCGAAGCCATCCTCTACACCTCATTTATCTACCATTTTTAACCACAGGACTACTCAAAAAATGAATATCTTCCAATGCAAGAAATGCGGCGACTGCTGCAATGGTTATGGCGGCACCTATGTGACTGAATCCGATATTCAAAACATTGCCGCATTCATTGAAACAGACTCGGACGAATTTATCCAGAAATACTGTGTACGATCCGGCAAAAAATATGTTCTGGCACAGGCTGACAATGGTGTTTGCATATTTTGGAATCAATTATGCACCATTCACCCGGTGAAACCCCGCATGTGCAAAGCCTGGCCATTTATTGAAAGTGTATTGATTGATCCATCCAATTGGGCGATTATGGGAAATAGTTGCCCAGGAATTAACACAGATGCGCCCATAGAAAATGTCAGAGAAACGATCAAACAGGAAATAGCGAACAATCCATGAAAATCGGTATTTTTGATTCAGGACTGGGCGGCTTGACTGTTGCACGCGCTATTGTCGATACGCTGCCCACATTCGACATGATTTACTTTGGCGATACCGCCCGAACACCATATGGCAGTAAAAGTCGAGAGACAGTCATTCAATATGCCTGTGAAAACACAGAGCTATTGATTCAAAAAGGTGCAGAAATCATTGTGATGGCCTGCAATACTGCTGCCAGTGTTGCCACGGATATTCTTCGTAAAAACTATGATATTCCCATATTTGAGGTGATCAGTCCGGCCGCTGCATTGGTTTCATCATTTACCCATGCCCGTCGCGTCGGCATTATTGGCACACGCGCAACAATTAATAGCAATGTGTACACCAATAAAATTTCACAACAGCGTCCGGATATTCAGGTTCATGCAATGCCTTGTCCCTTGCTGGTGCCTCTGGTTGAGGAAGGATGGCTCAACAAGCCAGAAACCCGCATGATTGTCAAAAAATATCTGCACCCATTAAAAGTTCGGCAGGTTGATACACTCATCTTGGCATGCACTCATTATCCCATTTTAAAATCAATCATTCAGAAAAAAATTGGTCGTAGGGTTCGGGTAATTGATTCTGCTGAAGCGGTTGCCCAACAATTGATGACTTATTTTAAAGAAAACAATTTTCAACAGGATGCCAATAAACAAGGAACATGCCATTTTTACGTATCTGATATTACTCCTCATTTTGAAAAAATTGCTCAGTCAATTTTTAAACGAAAAATAGATCTTCAGGTCACGCGCTACACCGGTGCGTTATCCCTTTAAACGAGAAACAATTGTGAAAATATCACAACTTACACTTGAAAATCCTTTTATATTAGCTCCCTTGGCTGGTATTACCAACTTACCATTTCGCCAGATGGTCAAAGCATGCGGGTGCGGTCTTGTCTGTTCAGAAATGATCAGCGCCAATGGTTTAGTTTATGATTCCCCCCGAACCATGAATTATTTGAAATCAGTCCCAGATGAACGCCCCATTTCATTTCAAATATTTGGATCCAAACCCGATATCATGGCAGAGGCCGCAAAAATTGTGGCATCGTCCGGCGCAGATATTTTGGATATTAATTTAGGATGCTCCGTGCGAAAAGTCTTAAAAACAGGCTCTGGTGCTGCTTTGATGAAAAACGATCGCTTGGCTGAAACCATCTTCCTGGCTGTGCGAAAAGCCGTTGATATTCCTTTCACAATCAAGATTCGGAGTGGATGGGATCCCTCTGGAGATGATGCCATTCAAATTAGCCAAATTGCTGAAAACTGTGGCGTGGATGCAATTGCCGTCCATCCCAGAACAGCCACTCAAGGATTTGGTGGCCAGGCGGATTGGTCGATTATCGAGAAAGTCAAATCAAAAGTCAATATTCCGGTGATTGGCAATGGCGATGTTGATTCGCCGGAAAAAGCATTTCAGATGATGGATTCTACAGGTTGTGATGGTGTCATGATTGGTCGGGCTGCGGTGAATAATCCCTGGATTTTCCGGCATGTTGTTGCAAAATATAATCAGTTAGCTGATCCTGAAATATCCATGAAAGACAAATTCAACACCATCAGTGATTTCGTGGATCAATCCATTGCGCATATCGGAGAAAGAGTTGCCTGTCGATTAATGAGAAGCCGCTTGGCCTGGTTTAGTAAAGGTTTGCCAAATAGCGTTAAATTTCGAGAATCTATTCGATTTCTAGAAACCCGCGATCAAGTTCAAGAATTGCTTTGGGATTATTTTCATTCATGTGGCTTTTCTGAGTAAATCTTCCCCTCGTATTCATAATGATAAAATTCAATTCGTTTTATTCCTGAAGTTATCTATAAAATGGAAAAATGTATTTGATTTACCGAGATAATTCCGATATATAATTTATAAACTGGAAAAATATCGCTTTATTTTAATCATTTTTCCATTTTATTTTTCAAAGGATAGCAGATGAAAATATGTGCGAGAGAACATGAGAAAAATATTCTAAAAGAAATTTACCACTCAAAAAAGTCGGAATTTGTAGCTGTATATGGAAGGCGTCGGGTTGGAAAAACATATTTGATTAAAAACTATTTTGAAGATAAAGGGATATTTTTTCACATAACCGGAACACCGCAATCTTCAACAAAACAACAATTATGGAATTTTTCAAATATTTATTCTGAAGTGTTTAATTTAGGAGATCCTGTTAAAGCACCATCATCATGGCAGGAAGCATTTTTTTTATTAAAAAACGCGATCAATCAAATCATATCAGATAGAAAAGTCATTCTATTTTTTGATGAACTTCCCTGGTTATCCAATAAGAAATCTGGATTTATTGAAGCATTAACGTACCTCTGGAACAGATTTTTAGAAAACGATCCCAGATTAATCCTGATCGTATGTGGTTCAGCAGCATCGTGGATGATAAAAAATGTTGTTGATAATCGTGGCGGCTTATATAATAGAATTACCCAAAAAATAAGACTTGAACCATTCAATTTGTTTGATACAGAAAAGTATCTGAGACAAAAAAAGAATATTTGCTTATCAAGAAAACAAATTGCTGAAATATATATGGCCATTGGTGGCGTTGCAGCCTACCTTGATTTAATTAAACCGGGGATGTCTTCATCACAAATCATATCGGAAATCATTTTTAACAATCAGTCGCCGCTCTCTGGAGAATTTGATCGGTTATTCAAGTCATTATTCAACAAGAGTGATCTGCATAAAAAAATAGTCAAAACACTGGCTGCAAATAAAAAAGGAATGGACAGAAATGACCTGTTTAACAAGGTTGGTATCAAGAGTGGCAGTGTTAAAAATCGTGTTGTCCATGAGCTGTTAGAGTCCGGATTTATAGCAAAAAATTCATTTTTTGGAAATCGAAAAAAAGGGGAATCGTTACGATTGGTTGATGAATACTCCGCATTTTATCTAAAATGGCATCGCGAAATTAACAACTGTCGACTTCCGGTGAAACCCGATTATTGGCCAATACTTCAAAATTCAGGAAAATATAAAACGTGGTCCGGATATGCATTTGAGACACTTTGTATCAATCATGTGGATTTTATTGCCAGTGCATTAGGCATTAGTGGCATTATATATTCGTGTTCATCCTGGTCTCATCGACCAACAAATACAGATGATAAGGGTACTCAAATCGATTTATTGATTGACCGGGCAGATAACTGTATCAATTTATGCGAACTTAAATTTTATAATGGCCAATTTACAATTTCAAAAGAATATGCAAATAAATTAACTGAAAAAAAACAAAAATTCATTGAACAGACCAAAACCAATAAAACGATTTTCATTACAATGATCACCTTTTATGGCACCAAAGAAAACTATTATTACAGAGAAGTTGTTAATAATCAGATTTCAATAATAAACTTGTAGCATATTGTTTATTGGGTGGATTTCCGAATAAGTCCGGCGATAAACTCTTTATTGCCTTTTGGCCCCAGAATTGGTGATGGCAGTATAAAACAGGTATCCAATTCTTTTTGACACCAAAATTCTCGGAGATCATCAATCACCCGCTGATGCAAAACCGGATCTCGAACAACCCCGCCCTTGCCAACATCCTGCTTGCCAACCTCAAATTGTGGTTTGATTAGGGCCATTATACGACCATCGGCTTTTAAAAATGGCAAACAGGAGGGCACCACAATTTTTAATGATATGAATGATGTATCAATGGTAATCAAATCCATCTGGGTTGGAACTTTTTCTGGGGTCAAATAGCGGATGTTAGTTTTTTCAAAAACTGTGACTCGGTGATCCTGTCTGAGTTTCCAAGCAAACTGACCATAACCGACATCAACCGCATACACATGAGAGGCATTATTTTGAAGCAAACAATCGGTAAATCCTCCGGTGGAAGCACCAACATCCATGCAAATCATGCCATCGGCAGACCAGTCGGTTTTTTCAAATGCAGTCTGAAGTTTCAATCCGCCGCGGCTGACATATGGCATATCAGCACCACGTAAAACAATGCTTGAATCCGGGTCTACCTGAGCCCCTACTTTATCCACCGGTATTTGATTCACAAGCATTGTTTTACGTGGTGCT
>Ga0272440_1002605_pt1 | contig 13914 bp, 12 predicted proteins | sample SSMMMBAug17_FD_192440 | JGI IMG/M metagenome (GOLD analysis project Ga0272440, IMG submission 192440) | Marine sediment archaeal communities from Little Sippewissett salt marsh, Falmouth, MA, United States - SSM-MMB-Aug17 | ecosystem: Environmental > Aquatic > Marine > Wetlands > Sediment ...
AATATTTTTTTTGATTGTTTACTATTTGATAGCATTTTGTTATCCAACGTTTTTTATCAATTGTTGAGCGGATTGATTTTAAAAAGTTGCCTATAAAAGGAATTCTAAATAATACGGAATTAAATTTTGCAGCCCCTTTTGAACTTCCTCTGCCAAAATGACATGTAATAATATTTGAGATTTCAGGATGGTAATATTCAGCACAAAAGGTTATCTTTCCAAAAGGGCCTGATTGATCAGTTCTCGTACTTATACACTTTAATACAAAACTGCTAAGTCCCGCATTCAGAAACTTTTCTCTCATTTGATAGCCTGTATCTAGCCCCATAGAAATTTGTTTTTTATCGGGAGTCATTGAAATATTTAATTTTTTAAAAGTATTCGTTTCAAATATGATTGCATACATTAATGGAAAATCATGTGGTTTTTTTGATTGTATTGATACTGGCGGCGTTCCAGCTATTGCTATATTATTACGCAATTCTTTGATCAGCAACTGATCCCATCCTTTATATAGTAAAATGCAATCTGCATCTAATATCACAGTATAAGGTGTATGAATTTTTGCAAGAAGAAAATCTAGCGCCTCACCATGTCCCATACTACCTTCTGTTGATTGCTGTCGAAAAAAAATTGAGATATTTTTATAGTCATTTTTTAATTGCTCTATTTTTTTTTTTTCATTTATTTGGGAACCATTGTCACAAAGATAAACATGAAAAGAATTATCTGTTAAATGAGACAAAGCGTATAAAGATAGCTTAACAAAATCATAGGTGTTATAGTTAACGATTAAAACAGAAATAGTGGTGTATTTATCCATAATTCGTCATTTTTTTTATCTTGGTTAATAAGTAATTAACTTTATATTGAAAAAATAAAAAATAGAGCATTCTTTTATTAAAACAGTGACTTCTTTTAATATAGCTTTTCAATAACTTTCTATCACTTATCGCTTTATTTTTTTTTGAAAAAGATTTATGTAAAAAAATCAACTCAATTCTTGCAACTTTGTAATCATGATATTTATGATGGTATTTTGGATTATTAATAATTATATCATCGAAATCATTGTGAATATTTAACCAGTTTTTAGGAACAATTTCAATGTTTTTAGATACTTTTATCGACTTATCCGTTCCAAAAAAGCTATTTCTGATTTTATTTGTTATTATCAAATCAATATCATTATTCTTTCGTATATTATAGAGCGCTAATACCGAACTGCCAACTATGCAGGTATCTTCTGAATTAATTTTGTATTGTTCAAAAAAAAGGGAAAGTTCATCAATGAAAGAAATTTTTTTATTCATAAAAAATCCATATTTTTCATTAGATATTCAATACGATGTTTATGGGTATGACTGTTTATTACATACTCATAAGCATCATTTACGATTTTGTTGCGATAAGTGTCATCTTTGAACCTATCAATTGAATCCTTGATATTGCTGAAATCTTTGTTAATTGAAATATAATGTTTCTCTGGTTCAAGAATATCGCAAAATCGACCCGCTATCATTAATTGACAAGTTTTTGTTCCAATTGCATCAAAATGTCTTGAAGAGACTGTCTTCCCTGATACTTGATTTTTATAGTGCGCATAAAACTTGTTATAAACCTCTTCAAATGTTGCCATAGGTTTTTTTTTTCGATACTTCTGTATAGCCAGCAATGTTTTCCCATCTTGTTCGAGAAATGATGTTCCCGCCTCAGTTGAAATAGTCCCTTTGCATGAGTTAAGGAAAAAAGCCCAACCTTTACGTTTGAGCCTTTTCGATTGTTGGGAAGAGATATCTAATTTTAAATAGGGTTGACAATGATTCAAAAAATAATCATTTAGTCTATTTCGATCATTATCTCCAAGACTAATTGGATATTCATAAGTACGATTGCCAATATCAATTGGCCGATCATTATTTAGCGTTAAAGGTTTAAAACTTATTGGATTTAATGCATGCGGTATAGATATTATTTGTGCATGTGCATCTTTATACATCCAGTTTGCAATATCTTGTGGTAATTGAGAGGCAACGACATCAGCATCTATCTCTTTTATTAAGTTAAGTTTTTCTTGAGCTAACTTGTTATATTCATTTCCAATAAAAATGACTAATTTGCAGTTTCTGTACAACATGGCTTTTCGTAAAACAGGATGGACATGTTCACCATTTGAATTAGTTGAATGTAATAAAACTATGAGGTCATACCATTTTATTTTTGGCAACACCATTAACCATGATTTTGTCTTTGAGGCTAAATTATACTTATCCCAGTTGATGTAATTAGCATAATTGACAAAAGCATCTTGCCAATCATCATTGTAAGATAATAGTTTATTTTGATTTTTTGAAGCGAACAATAACAAACCCCTCATAGTAAAGAACCCCTCTTTGATTTAATAATATATTTTAACCTTTTTGAAAAAAAGATAATACGATTAAAAAACTCATATTGTAAATAAAAGACCACCTTATTTTTTTCTGTAATAGCAGGCCGTTGAAAAATGTCATATTCCAACTTTTTTTTATAAATAATACGTTTGTTTTTGTCTATATGAACAAATTTTGTCGGATAAACTGCAAGCTGTTCAAAAGTTTTTTTTGATATACCCAACAATGAATTTATGTTTTTAAAAGCGTCTTCATGGTTATCAGCTGTGTGTAAAAAGTTTACTTTATACCTTTCTCTTTCTCTGTGCTTGAGTGTGAATAAGTTATAATTTATGCCTGATATATATGTAGGTTTTTTATCCAATATAACAATTACATATAGCCTGCATCCACTATAATTTGCACCAATTTCATATATTTTTGAACTGTTCAACAGAAATGAGCGGTGTGGATATAATTTATTCAAATTTTTACAAATGTTTTCTGGTCTCCATTTTATAACAAAAATCAATTTAATATCAAATTGGCTTTGAATATCAGCCAGCAGTCTGTTTATACAAAACTCGGCTGATTGCCAAATTATAATAAGATTGAGCTCATTCATTGTTTTTTAACCAAGTTTAATTTATAGGGTAAAGAGTAAACTATGTTCCAAATATTTTCAGGTATAAAACTCAGCATACCTTTCAGGTATATATCATATAAAACTTTGTCAATCGCATATTTATCAGAATGATAGTCCTGTTGAAGGATATTCGGCTGACGCCATCTACCTCCTACATTCAGCATAGCTTTATTATAAAACAATTTTTGTTTATGATCAATTGTTTTTATGTCTCTCCCAATACGAGAACAAAATTGAAAATCAATAACCTTACAAATGCTTAAATCGTGACTTACTAATATATTGTGTGGTCGCAAATCTTTATGGGTAATATTTAACTTCTGAAATACATCTAGAACATAATACAATTTTTCTTTCAATAAGGAATAGTTTGAATATAAGCTTTTATTGCGTTTCTTATCTTCCCTATCTAATGTTTTACAATCAATGTACTCAATTACCAAATAAATACGCCCATCCAAATAATATTTACCATAGAATTCAGGTATAAAAGAAACTCCTTGTAAGCATTTATACCAAAACGATTCATTTTCAAATAAAAAAGCATTATTTTTCTCTGTATTGGTATACTTTATAATTAAATCATTATAACGAAAAACTTCTTTGTGAATGTGAATAGAGTTAGCAGGCAATTTATGAGAAGGTGTAAATCTATCAATGCCTTCAAATTTTTTTAGAATTTTTTCCATTATCATAGATGACCAGTATGTTTTTCAATACATTTCTCAATAAACTTTATATGATCAATTGTCCATTTTACTGTTATATTCAACCCCTCTTCAATTATCTTTTCAGCTGTAAAACCAAGTTGTTTCTCAGCTTTTAGAGGACTGCCGAAACGTTTGCCAGAATTATCCCATTTACGTTTTGGCATTGAAATAATTCCAGAAGGATTATTTGTTAGTTCATTGATCATCTTGGCAAGATTAAAAATAGATGTTTCTATTCCACTTGCAATGTTGTAAACATCACCAGGATCACCTTTTAATGCACAGGCGATCAAACCTTTGCAAACATCGTCAACATAGATAAAATCACGTGTGGCAACACCTTCATTTTCAAGGGGTAAAGGCTCTGATTTTAGAGCTTTATATATAAAAACGGGGGTCACATTTCTCCAGATAGTTGCAGGTGTTCCACGCCACTTACCAGCACCTAATATTTCACGAGGTCCATAAACATTTTGAAATCTTGCTCTAATGACAGGCAGTTTATTTTGTTTGTGGAAATATACAGCGTAAAACTCACCAACCAGTTTTGATATAGAGTATGGACTATCCTGGTTTATTGAAATTGACGTATCTTCTGTTGTTGCTGTCGGATCATCAAAGGTTTTTTCAGCAGCAGCACATCCTGCTGATGAATACACAACTTTACTTAATCGTTTAAAATCTTTAATGTGATTAAACAATTTCAGCGTTGTTAGTAGATTATTTTCATGATCTGCCATTGGATCAAAAATAGAGTTCTGGTTGCCATGAAATGTTGCAAGATGGAATATAAAGTCATAATCATCAGTAATTTGGCTTAATACTTCATCATCAGAGATAGAACCTTCTGTGAATCGTATTCTCTTATCATCAGGGATGTTTTCTATTTCAGACGAAAGCAGATTATCAATCACCCATACTGCTTCACAATTTGTCCTGATTAAGAGGTGGGCAAGATTGCTGCCAACAAAACCAGCCCCTCCAATTATAATGATGCGTTTATTATTAAGATCAGTCATTATTAAACCCTAAATTTATTCATTCAGTTTTAAGTGCGTAAATGTTTCCTGTATCCCATATTCCTGGTAGTATTCAATTGCTTTCCTAACACCTTCATCCAAAGGAGTTGAGACTTTCCATCCAAAGTCCTTATTTGTTATGGATGGATCAAGCAATATTGAAAAAACATCATCAGGATTTCTTTCTCGTTCTTCAACTGGTTCGTCAAGGGTAATTTTCAATGCTTGTATTGTTGCATCAAATAATTCTTTTATTGAATAGTCTGTTCCCGAAGAAATATGATAGAATCCTTTTTTGCCAGCCCCTTCCAGTGCTTTAATAACAACATCTGTTAAATCATCAATATAAATGAAATCTCTTCGTGTATTCATTACAAAACATTTTTTATTATTCGTTAGGCGTTGGAAAAATGTTGGTAATGGACCGCTGATATTCCTTGGACCATATGCATTGGCTAACCTGAAAGAGATAAAGTCAAGATCGCTCAATTTGATGTAATGTTCACCAGCAGTTTTGCTGATAGCATAACTACTGCCTTCAGGAATTATCGGATGTTTTAATGTAATAGGCTGTTCAATAGGGTGTAGTCCATAACAGAGTGCTGTTTGGAAATATATTAGCCTTGAAACACCATATTCCTGACATGCTTGAGTGATTATTGAAGTACCAACGACATTGGTACGTGAATCTTCAATCCAATTTTTTGGATCTTTATATGACGCTGCTGCATGTATAACGTATTCTGGCTTAAAATCTTGAAAAGCTTTATCAACCAGATCAGTGTCTGCAATAGTTCCCTCAATGAGTATCAAATTTTTTGATTTCGATAGATTGTCTCGACGGCCTGTTGAGAAATTATCAATAACCAATACTTGATTTCCTTTAGCCAATAATTTGTCAGTGAGGTGCGAACCAATAAAACCAGCACCACCAGTAATTAATACTTTCATATTAGTCCTTTATCTTAATTAAATAAAAAAACTTTGATATAGTTTGCATAAAAGGTTTACAAGGCTAAAAACTGATATTCATAGCACCAAGTTTTCTTCCCCAAAAAACTGTTTGAAAATCAATTAATTGTTCGTTGAGCAGTATTATCAATAAAACACTGCATCCAAAGCTCAAGTGATAATAACCCCCAAATTTTTCTACTAAATTTGTGCTCTTTTGAAAAATTCTTTAATATAACTTCTGAATTAAAAAAGGGCCTTTCTTTCGCTTTTTGTGAATTGAATATATCATAAACAAACGTATATAAGTCACCTTTTAACCATTCATTTAAAGGTACGGGAAATCCCATTTTGTTTTTTCTTTCAACGATCAAATTCGGCAGAGAATTTTTCATCGTAATTATTAAGACTTTTTTTAATGTTCCATTCTTAAATTTGATATCTGAAGGCATTGTTGCTGCAAACTCAACAAGAGGGTGATCTAAAAAAGGAACTCTTGACTCAAGACCATGAGCCATACTCATCCGGTCTTCTATCTGCAACAAAGCTGGCAGTAATGTTTTAAAATCAAAATGAGTCATTTTATCAAAATATGAATTGCTGCCAACATTATCTTTATTAAAAATTTGTTGAAAATGCTCAAATGGAGCATAATCCCCTAGTTCATCCCAACGTACTTCGTTATCAAAATCAGAAAATCGATTAATTAAGCGGTAGTATCGCTGATCCAGGTTTTCAAAAATACCTTTCCGCCAAAACTCTTGAAGAAGGGATTTGTAATTATTCAGTGCAATTAAGTTTGGAATAATGGATTCGTAAGTAACAATGAAATTACCATTGTTTAAAGTGCCTTCAATTGCTCCTTTTATGCATTGTTCAAAATAAGCGATAAGATATCTAACATACCCTCCAAAAATTTCATCCCCACCCTGTCCACCTAAGACCACTTTTCTATGTTTACTTGCAAGTTTTGAGACTAAGAATTGTGGGAATGACCCCGGCCCTGCTACTGGATAATCTAGATGGTATATAACTTTCTGAATAGAATCCAAAAAGTCCTGGCTGGTAATACTAATTTCATGCAGATCAATATTTTTCATTTCTGCAAGTTTTTTGGCATAAATACTTTCATCAAATAAGGGGCCGTAATCAAATTTTCCAGTAAATGCTTTGAATGTTTCTGATTGATAGTCAGATGCCAATGATGACACAATGCTTGAATCTATTCCACCGCTAAGATAAGCTCCAACAGGAACATCACTACGAAGATGAAACTTTACGGAATCTTCTATTAAATACTTTAATTTATCCTGAAAATATTTATCGGTATGATCAAAATCTACATTATAGTAAACTTCCCAGTATTGATTTTTTTCTATAACACCATTCTTTAATCTTAATGAGTGCGCTGGAGGAAGCTCATTTATATTTTGAAAAAGAGTTTTGTTACCCAAATAAAGTTGAAAAATTAGGTACTCTTTTAGTGCGTCAATGTTAATGTCAATTTTGGATAAAAAAGAAAGTAATGATTTTACTTCGGAAGCAAAGAAAAAAACATTATTTACAACAGTATAATAAAAAGGCTTAATACCAAATCGATCACGCGCACAGAATAAATGATTATTTGCTTCATCCCATATTGCGAATGAAAACATTCCTCTTAAATGCTCTAAGCAATTTGCTCCCCATTTGTTGTAGGCAGCTAAAATAACTTCTGTATCCGAGTCAGTACAAAAAGGATAATCTTTTAATTCATTTTTCAGTTCAATGTAATTGTAAATTTCTCCATTGTAGCAAATACTATTGCCCATTTTATCAGTCATCGGTTGAGTACCCTTGCTTAAATCAATAATACTTAACCTTCTGTGCGCAAAACCAATATGTCTGTTACTATGAATCCATATTGACTGGTCATCTGGTCCACGATGAGCCTGTATTGAATTCATCAATTGTAAATCTCGACTTAAATTATCATATTCTTTATGATCTAAATTGATTATTCCTGCAATACCACACATATTTTAAATGTTTTCCCCTTACGTTTTTTTACTTATTGTTAGAATCTTTTATCAAATAATTTATTAGCTATGTATTTCTGTTTTGTTAAAAAAGACTTTATTCTTTTTGCCTGATAAAAGGATTGCACTCCAATTCGTGTAACTATTTCATTAACATGAACAATCAGTTTAAACAAGCTGTTTTTTATTTTTGACTGATTTCTGCTGACTTTAAAATTGTTATTAATATGATCAGAAATCTGCATTGAAAACACTGAATACATATATTTACCTGATGCCACAATGTCATTATAAGTTGTTTCAGCTATTCTTTCACAGTATTCAATATCATAAAGTTTGTTTATAACACTGTCAATATTGCTATAATCTTTTTTTAGCGGTATATAGTGAATATTAGGCTTAAGAATTCCGCTGTACTCGCCTTCAATTAGAACCTGGCAAGTTTTTGTTATTGCACAGTCAAAATTTCTAGGACTAATAGTCAAGTAATGAATAGACCAATCGTCATCCGGAAAACATGATTTTTTCACTTCTTCAAAAGCAGCATTTGGATATTCATCAATATATTCTCTTACTTTATTCCTGATGATGCCATCTTTATCATGTATGCTTGCTCCCCCCTCACAGCCAAGTGCTGCTCTTGAAGAAAGTAAAAAGTCATACCAATCGTTTCCCATAAATGCATCATTTCCTTTTGTGCTTATATCATGGATCAGAGAATGCTTTTTTAACTCATTTTCAAATACTTCAGATAGTTTCCATTTCATTACACTCGCTTCTCCCAGCCAGAAAGGATTTTTTCTTGCCCTATATGCAATATCTACTGGCCGTTCTGAATGTTTGATCAATCTGTCTTCTGTATATTTTAATGCTGTTTTACTGATATAACCTGGAGATAAAACTTGGTTTCTATATTTTACATTTGATTTGTCAATGGGGTACAATTCTAAGCAATCTTTAGAATTAGCAAGTGAAAAAATTGACTGTATGTTTTGCTCCTTTAAAAAATCGTTGACAATGGATGTATTTAAATATTCATCCTGAAGTATCGCTATTTTAAATGAATCAACGTTTTTAAATCTTTCAATTTTTTTTGAAATTTCTTCAAAAAAATGAGGTCTCCATTTTAAAGCAAAATAGGTATAATGATATATGATAACGTCAAAGTGAACAGCATATAGATACTTTGGCGGAACAAAAAAGCTGTTCCAAAAAAAACACTGAGCATCTGGAATTTCTTTAATTGAATACAAATGCTCTAATATAGTGCTTCTGATCTTTCGAAAATTATTTATGTAATACACTACCAGTATTTTCATGCCGAATATGTGCCATTCCTATGATTTTAAAATTTATGATTTATTGGACACTTTCTTTGCAGTTATTTATTTATAATGAAATAAACATCAGTTGAATTTTTTTGTATAAATAGTTTACTGACTATAATTTTTTCATATCAAGTCTTTTTAATACTGTAAAAAAGTAAATAAAAACAATAAAAAAGAAAATCCATTGGACCAGTATTTTTGAAATAATAACCCCTGATACTCCATACTTGCTAATTAAGAAAAAATAAAAAATAAAGGTTGTTAATGGTGATGATACGTTATAGAAATAAACATAATTAATTTCTTGCTGTGCAACCAATATTGACGAAAGGAATGCAGCAGCGTTTGTTAAGCAGTAATTTAACCAAAGCCATTTTGTATATTCAATAGATGGAATATATTTTTCCGAAAAAAGCAGAGGTATAAGAATTGGTAATAAATAAAAACCTGAAATTCCCAAAAGAATAAATAATGCATTTAATGGTAATAGTTTTGGTTTAATATATAGCCATGCTTCTTTTAAATCAGAAGCAGCTCTGATTTTTGGTAAAAATAATTGGTTGAAAATCAAAAATAATGATTTTAGCTGACCTGGGAATATGAGTGCGATTGAATATACTGCAACATCAGCAGCAGATAAATATTCATGTATAAAAAATTTATCTGTATTCACCAGGAAGGTAAACAAGGTCGCCACTGACATATGAATTCCAAATTTAACAATATTAACATCCTTTGAATAATTTTTTCTCCAAAAAATAATAAGTGCCAAAAAAACTAAAGAGATTAAAACAGCCCCCCCTTTTCGGCAGAGCAGCAAATAAAATAATGTAATTTTATTTAGCAATATTGGGCATATCAACGTTATTAATGTAAAAGTACTAAATATTATATTGCTTAGTATTAGCAGGCGAAACCAGGATTTGCCATTGAACCATGGCTGTCGAATACCCTCTAATTGAAACAGCGGAAATAGCAGCGCCATGAACAATATCGCATTTGCAATTTCAGAATTTTTGCTTGAATAATAAAAGGAAATACCTATTAAAACACATGCAGCAGGAAAAGAAGAAATAATTTTTAACTTTATGATATCTAAAAAGTTTCCATCCAAATTTTTTGCTGCTGAAATAGAGATACTTTGATTAAGCCCAGTAAGTGTAAATGCATTTGAAATACTGATAAACGATATAATTAGTTGGTATTGGCCATAAGTCTCTTTAGGTATATAGCGTGCCCATATAATACTGTTAATAAGACCAATAGAGACTGTAAAAATCTGAGATAAAGTGAGTCCGCTGAATCTTTTCCATGAACGTAGTGGATACTTTGTTATTAGTGAAAGGATTTTCATATTGATTTTTTGTAATGTTTCTCTACAATTTTTACTATCTTTTCCGATGATTTGGCATCTCCATATTCATATGAACATTCTAATCCTTTTGCTATATTTTGAACAGACTCAACAATTTTTTTTGGATCTGAACCTGTAAGTACGTTCCATCCAGATTCAATTGTTTCGACCCATTCTGTTTCATCCCTTAATGTGATGCATGGTGTTCTTAACCAATAAGCTTCTTTTTGAATACCTCCAGAATCAGTAAGAATCACTCTTGACTCTTTTTCCAGTAATAACATATCAAGATATGAAAGAGGATCAATAACTGTTATTTTTGATAAAGAAAACTGATAATGCTGCAGCATTTTTTTTGTTCGTGGGTGCAATGGTAACAGAACCGGATATAAATCATGAGCAATTTTTTCAAGCGCATTGAATATAGCGGCCAAGCGTTTTTTGTTGTCTGTATTTTCGGCTCTATGTACAGTGGCAAGAATATATTCTTTTTTTTTCAGAGATAAACGATTCATAATGTCCGATTTTTTTTCTGATATTTCAATGTGCTGAAGCAGGGCATCATACATAACATCCCCAGTAAAATGGACACCGCTGTTTATCCCTTCATTCAATAAATTTTTTATAGCAGTCTGACTTGGGCAAAACAATAAACTTGAAAGGTGATCAGCAACAATTCTATTATGTTCTTCAGGCATCTGTTTATTGAAAGATCTTAAGCCAGCTTCAACATGCGCTATAGGAATATTTAACTTAACTGAAGCAAGTGCGCCAGCAAGAGTTGAGTTCGTGTCTCCATAAATGAGAACAATGTCTGGTTTTTCTGAAATGAGAATTTCCTCAATGTTTATAATCATCCCGGCAGTTTGACGACCATGAGAACTTGAACCAATATTCAAATTTATATCAGGCTTTGGAATGTTCAGATCTTTAAAGAAAATATCCGACATAAAGTTATCGTAATGCTGACCAGTATGAACAAGAAATTCATTATGGCCAGAACGTCTTAAACATTTGCTGACAGGGGCTGCCTTAATAAATTGGGGTCGGGCTCCTACTATTGATATAATTTTCATACACCGCTTTTCTTTTATTTTGAATTATTTTTGAATTGCTGCCTGTCTGTAATTTACACGAAAATTTTGAAGGATTTCATAATACCATTCACAATAAAAAAAGTTTTAGGCGGCTGATACTATTGAAATTTCTCTTTTCGTTCTGAATCATTACGAACAGATTTTCAGTCCTGATGTTGACTGAGAGTACTTCGTTTCACATGCCATACATGTAAAATCCTGATCCAGTCTTTCACCACATTTGCATACCCATCCAATTTGCTTTCCAGGATTACCGACAATTAATGCATAATCTTGTACGTCTTTATTTACAACAGAACCTGCCCCAATAAAAGCATATTGCCCAATAGTTATACCACAAATAATTGTTGCGTTTGCACCAATCGTTGTTCCTTTTTTTACTAATGTACGACGAAGCTGATGCATTTTTCTCAATTCAGCACGTGGATTATAGACGTTTGTAAAGACCATGGATGGGCCGCAAAAAACTCCTTCTTCAAGAGTAACCCCTTCATAAACACTTACATTATTCTGAATCTTACAATTATCACCTACTGTTACACCAGGACCAATCATAACATTCTGGCTTACTGTACAATTTTTTCCAATTGATGATCCAGACAAAATGTGAGAAAAATGCCAAATTTTTGTATCATTGCCAATGGATACATTCTTATCTATTATTGATGATTCATGGACAAAAAAAGATTTCTCTTTCACTTTTAAATTGATCGATTTTTCACTGTCCAACGATTGTTGACTTGCGTTTAGAACCTTCAGAACTTTTAAACCTTCTACGCCATCGGTAATTGGTTTTTGGCCGGAACGGATACAGCCAATAAAATGTTCGCATTCCTGTTTCAAAGGTTCAGATTGGGGAACTGAAATATATTGCGGTGATGCTTTATCAGGAACAGGCAGGTTATTTGACCAATGTATTTGATGGGGATATATAACCAATTTTTTTTCCCAGGGCAAAGTATCATCAAATACAGCCATTTTTTTATCGCCAACAACGATCAATTTTTGTTCTTTAAATGGATGAAGCCAGGAAACAAAAATATGGGCTCTGATACCTGATGGAAAAGTCATATGTGTAGTAGTGACATCCGCTATTTTTTTATGTAAATAATTTCCGCCTGTTGATGTAATACTGACGGGTTCTTCACTAGTTAACGAAAGTATCATTGAAATATCATGAGGAGCAAATGACCACAAGATGTTTTCTTCTCTTCTTATTTTACCAAGATTTAATCTATTGGAATAAATATAATTAATTCTTCCCAGATCTCCTGAATGAACAAGTTCTTTTAATTTCACAAAGACAGGATGATATTGAAGTAAATGTCCCACCATTAAAACAAGAGAATTTTTTTTCGACAATGCAATCAATTCTTCAGCTTCTTGAATATTTAATGTTATTGGTTTTTCAACAAACACATGTTTACCTGACAAGAGAGATTCCTGAGCTATGCGGAAATGTGTTTCAGCTGGAGATGCGATAACAACACCTTGAATATCATTTCTGGATATCACTTTATTTATAGCCATACATGTTTCAATACCTGGATAATTCTTTCTTATAAATGAAAGTGAATTCTCATTGCTATCACATACAAGTTTCAAATTGTTTAATTGCATATAATTGCGAACAAGATTCTTTCCCCAATAACCTGAGCCAATAATGGCTATGTTTGATTCTGATCCATTTTTATTACCCATATCGGTTTCCTTCTTTTTTTTAATTGATTGAACCCTTATTTGATTCAATATCTCGAAAGGTATGCAATCTTTTAAGATTACCACTTTTTCCAGAGTAACACATCATTAAATGCTGTTCAATAAGATTTATGTCAAAATTTTTAGTGTCCTGTCCCTTAATTTCTTTCCATAAAAACATTGATTTTAAAATGACCTAAATAATGGGTTCTAAATAATCCACTAATTTGGATTAAACTATTGATAAACATATATCTATCTACAATAAGTGGATTAACTATCACTGAAAAACCGGTCATTTCAAAATGTAGGTTTTGAAGGTAAAGAATTACGGGACAGGACACTAGACATTCAAACTCAAAACGTTTTTATTAGGCAGTCCCATTTGAATCACTTTTTTTTACAAAAAGAAAGATTTTTATCTGATATTCTCACTCAAGAACGTCCTCAGGTCGCCCCCATCGTCTCAATTCACCCTGATCAAATTCATAAATCACATCACAGGATTCCACAGTCGTCAAACGATGCGCAACAATGATCATCGTCTGTTTCCCACGTAAACTATAAATGGTCTTTTGAATGGCTTTTTCATTAGTATTATCCAAAGCGCTGGTTGCTTCATCAAAAATCAGTAATTCTGGTTGCTGATACAATGCTCTTGCGATAGAAACCCGCTGACGTTGACCTCCTGATAAACGAACACCGCGTTCTCCAATATATG
>Ga0272440_1002606_pt1 | contig 13912 bp, 13 predicted proteins | sample SSMMMBAug17_FD_192440 | JGI IMG/M metagenome (GOLD analysis project Ga0272440, IMG submission 192440) | Marine sediment archaeal communities from Little Sippewissett salt marsh, Falmouth, MA, United States - SSM-MMB-Aug17 | ecosystem: Environmental > Aquatic > Marine > Wetlands > Sediment ...
GGTTACTACAATGTTAGGTCTTTCTGTTGCTATCCCTATCATGCTGGTTCATACACTTTTGACACGCAAAGTAGAAAACGAAATTGCGCAAATGGAAGAAAAGGCTGTATCATTTGTTAATATGATTTTTAAAAATCGAGATTAGCGGGTTATTTTATATGGAAAGAATATTCTATACTGTTATTGAATACCTTCAGGCAGGTGGCCCGGTCATGCTTCCCATTCTTTTGGTTTCCTAATTTTCTTTTTGGTCACCACAAGTTTTGTAAAAGAAACCGGGGTAGATATTAATCGCCCTGCTGCAAATACTGCTGTTAGTCGTGCTAAAGCCAACATTTTAGTTGGTGTTACAAAGGACAACAGAATTTTTATGGATAGGAGAGAAATTGATATTCGGGCGGTTAGAGCCAATGTTGAACGTTCTATGGCCGAAAATCCTGAAGCCAGTGTTGTTATCGTTGCTGATAAAGAAAGTACGACCGGTGTCGTTATTTCTGTAATGGATAACTGTAAACTGGCTGGTGCTGAAAATGTGGCAATTGCCGCAAGTCATCAAAATCAGGAATAAGTAATGAAACAAGAATTTTCAAACTATTATTGGCTTGATCGGTGGCTTGCTCTTTTTTCAACACTTTTGCTAAATTTTGTTCTTTTCGCCCTGATGCCTGGTTTAATTCAAACCATACCCCAGAAACCTGAAATTGATCAGCTGGAAAATCCTATTCAGGTCTTACGAATTAAACGACCAGATTCAACTGTTCGCAAAAAGGAAAAAACTAAACCACCAAAACCTGAAGCAAAACAAATAAAGAAAATCGCTAAAACACTTAATCTTTCAAAGCCAGTTACCAGAAAAATTCATTTACCTTTTCAATTAAATCCTAAACTCTCAGCCGGACCACAAACACTTTCTGTTCCAGCAATTGACATGATGACTCTTTCTGTGCCAGCTTTAAAAGATACCTATAGTTCACATGAAATCGATTCTCCTTTAACACCTCTTGTCAAAATTCCACCAATGTACCCCATAAGAGCGAAACGACTAAACATTGAAGGCTGGGTTTCTGTTCGTTTCCTGGTCACCAGAGAAGGAACAGTGGAAAAGGTTGAAATTCTTGAAGCCGAGCCAGCAGATACATTTGATAATAGCGTGATAAAATGTGTCCATAAATGGAAATTTAAACCGGGTACAGTTGAAGGTGTACCAGTAAAAATTTGGGTAGAAACCACTATTCGATTTGAAATGGATGGCTAATGAAAAAAAGACGATTACATATTCACAATTCAATTGTCAAAACACAATTCCTCTGTTTTATATTTTTTTGTCTGACAACTATTACTTCATTATGTTTTGGGAATGATAGAATTGAAATGCCCCCTGGTGTTGTAATAACACTTAATAAAGCTTCTAAATTAGTAGAATCTGATAAGACAGCTGAAGCTATTGATGTATTAAAGCGTTTTAAAAATAAACATAAAAAGGTAGATCCAACAACCGCTAAAAAAAGAGGATATACACATTACGCTATTGATTTTACATTGGGTAATTACTACTTAATGCTTTCAAAACCCAAAAAAGCAGTTTCCCATTTTCAGGAAGCAGTTGCAAAACAAAAAAATTATTCTGATGCATGGATTAATCTGGCCAAATGCTATTATGACCTTGAAAAGTTTGATTCAGCAGCTCAAGCCTTTAAAAAAGGATATCAAACACAAACACAAAAAAAAGCAATATATTTATATTATAGCACAGTTTGTTATACATCTGCTGATGATTTTCAGTCAGCAGAAAGTGTTTTTCGTTTACTTTTGAAAAATCATCCCAAAGAAATTACATTGGAATGGAAAGAAACCTTTGTTCATATATTACGCTCCCAGCAAAAAGAGACTATCGCCTTGCCATATATAGAAGAACTTGCAGAAAAAACATTGGGTAAAAAACAAAAAGAATGGCGAGAAATGCTTTTGTATCAATATATGTCTTTAAATATGGATACAAAAGCGATTGCTTATGCCAGATGGCTTACAAAAGTTGATACCTTAGAGGGCAAATGGTGGAAAGCGTTATCGCATTTATATTTTCAAAAAGATCAATATAAAAAAGGACTGGTTTCATTGCTGGTTTATAGTTTTATTACGCCACTGACTTCTCAGGAATTGACACTTATAGGAGATATTCATTTGATGCTGGGTATGCCAGACAAGTCTGTTACATATTATGAAAAACTTTTAAAAGATTCACTGGATGCCAAAATTATAAAAAAAATAGTGAATGGATATATACGTCTTTATGATTATGAAAAAGCTCTATCCTGGTTAAATCAAGGATTAACCTTAAAAATGGATTCAAAAATGAGCTTAGAATTATTAAAGCTTAAAGGAAATTTATTGTTTGAAGCTGAGAAGTATAAAGATTCAGCGAAAATATTTCAAAAGATATGTAAAAAGGAAAAGAAAAAAGGTCACTATCTTTTGATGTTAGGATATGCTGCTCTCAACTCCGGGCAATTAGATAAAGCTCAGAAAGCATTTACAAAAGCAAAAAAATATAAAAAACAATATAGAGAAGCCCGAAAAGCTTTACGTCATTTAAAAATAACCAGACAGGCCATGCAGGGAATGCCAGTAAAAAACTAATTTCAAATAAGGAAATTTTTTATGAAGCATATTTATAGTTTACCATTTACTGCTATCATTGGGCAGGAGTCAATGAAATTGTGCCTGATCCTCAATGCTATCAATCAACGTATAGGTGGTGTTTTAATTCGAGGTGAAAAAGGAACTGCAAAATCGACTGCTGTAAGGGCATTATCAGATCTTTTGCCTGAAATCAGTGTAATTGATGGTTGCTCTTATTCATGTGATCCAAATAAATTTGATGATTTATGTAAGAATTGTATGAATCTTTCAAAACCCTTTAACTTTATAAAAAAACAACAAAAAGTAATTACTTTGCCCTTAAATGCTACTGAAGACAGAGTCGCAGGTGGAATTGATTTCAATAAAGCTGTGAAAAAAGGAAAACGCATGTTTAAGCCAGGTGTTCTGGCTGATGCAAATCGGGGAATTCTTTATGTTGATGAAGTCAATTTGTTAGATGATCATGTTGTGGATGTACTTCTTGATTCAGCGGCTATGGGAATAAATACCATTGAACGTGAAGGTGTTTCGTTTTCTCATCCTTCTAAATTTGATAAGGCAGCAGAACTGGCACTTCCCCATAGAGTCAGACGAAAGCCACTTCAAGATATTGTTGTAGATATAGCGAGTATGAGAAAAAATGAAAATTTGAGCAAACACTAGAGGATTTGTTGGCGTATTTGGGGTCAGACCTTGGTTGTTGACTATTGGGATAGACGTATTTGCCGCGGCAAATACGTCTATCCCAATAGTTAACAACCAAGGTCTGACCCCCAATTTGTCCCTACGCCTTTAAGGAAACTATTATGAAAAAAGGATTAGTTATTGTCAACACAGGTGATGGTAAAGGAAAAACAACTGCCGCATTAGGCCAGGCTTTTCGTGCCATGGGTTATAAATATAAAGTTTGTGTAATCCAGTTTATTAAAGGAACCTGGAAATATGGTGAACTTGTTTCAAAAGATCAATTTAAGGATTTGCTAGATTTTCATGTTATGGGAAAAGGTTTTACTTTTAAATCTGAAAACCTGGAAGAAGATAAAAAAATTGCACTTAAAGGCTGGGAAATAGCTAAATCGGTTTTAGTTTCAGATAAATATTTCATGGTTATTTTAGATGAGTTAACCTATTTACTTATATATAAATTTATTGATATCAACGAAGTTGTCGAGTGTATAAAAGAACGAAGAAACGATCTCCATGTTGTTATTACTGGTCGGGATGCCCCACAAGAAATTATTGAAATAGCCGATCTTGTTACTGAAATGCGATCAGTAAAACATCCTTTAAAACAGGGTATTAAAGCACAGAAAGGTATTGAATTTTAAATGTGTCAAAGTCAATTTTGTTCAAAAAATTTGATTAAAAAAATTTAAAATCTTTAATCACGTAGATGTAATTTTTTTTTAACAAAACACGATAACAGAGAAAGGAATATGATGAAACCAATCAGAATTATTAGTATTTATAGCTTTTTAGTGATTTATATCATGCTGTCATGTCAATTGTGTCATGAATTTGCTTATGCAGAGTCAGAATTGACAGACATAAAGCTATTTTCTCATAGAGGATTTAAAACGAAGTATCCTGAAAATTCCATTGAGTCAATTAAATTTCTAATAAAAGCTGGTGTTCATGGTGTTGAAATTGATCTAAGAACTACAAAAGATGGCCATCTTATACTTATGCATGATGAAACTTTGGATAGAACCACAACAGGGAATGGCTTAGTGCGTGAAAAAAAATGGACAGATATACAATCTGTTAATCTTAAAGGATCAGATGGCATCAAAACATCTTTAAAAGTGCCTGATCTTGCTAATGTATTGTCTGTCATAAAAAAATATCCCTTATTTGAACTTGCTTTAGATTTGAAAGCTGTTGATGCTGTTATTGTGGCAAAAATGATAGTTGAGGCTGATATGACAAAACAAACTCAGTTTTTTATAGCGGATCCATTGAATACTAAACTGGCTAAATCTATTACCAGGCTTCATCCTGACTTGAGAATTACTGTAGATATGTTAGGATGGTGGAAAATTGAGGATGTTCCCTTGTTTGCAGCCAGAGCCTTGGATACTAACATACTGTTTGCAAGTGAATGGTTTTTTCCTAAAAGAGGATTTAAAGGACTAAAAGAGGAAGGAATTTCTGTTATTGTTTATCTTTGGGGTAACCATCAGCTTGAACAACGCTTCCAACGTGCAGCTAAATTGGGAGCATCTGCTGTAAGCTGTGATGATCCTTTAAAATTATTACCTTTGGTGAAACCTTTACAAAAATAAAAAAATACGAATGAGAAAATGATATGTTACTTGGTAAATATTACAATGGGTTAGAAATTCATCGCAAAGACAAAATTATTTTTGCGCGTTTTTTATCACCGCATCGGATTATTTCTACATGTCGTGTCAATGGTGGATTAAAAAATGATTTGTCTATGCTTTTTAATCATCAGTCCTGTGAGCCTTGCAATCATACTATACAAACCAATAGGATCATCACACAAAGCCCGCTGGAATATCTTCAAATGATCTGTAAAAAATATGATTTTGATAATGATCAATGCGCCTTTATGGGAACTGCTGCCAATATGAACTATGCCATTATTAAGGATATGACTTTCAGAGATTTGACAGTTATTAGTGTTTGTACTGGTGGGGTTGAAACAAATGCAGGAAGAGCTGGGGACCCTGCTAATTATTTTGAATCAATGGGAAAATTTGAAAAAACTGACGACTCCACTCCTAAACTGCTTGAAGGTACAATTAATACAATGGTTTTTATCAACAAACCGCTAACAGATGGTACACTGGTCAGGACCATTGTTACAGCTACAGAAGCCAAAACAGCTGCTCTTCAAGAATTGAATGTGAATTCAAGATACTCTGATGGCCTTGCTACTGGCACGGGTACAGACCAGATTGGAGTTGCCTGTCAACTTTTTGATGAACCCCAACTGACAAGCGCAGGTAAGCATTCAAAATTGGGTGAATTAATAGGAAAAACTGTTAAGCAAGCTGTAAAACAAACATTGTCCTTACAAAATGGAATGACACCTGAAAGACAACGATCTGTCAAAATTCATATGGAACGATTTGGTTCTGATAAAAAGACGATGAAAAACGAAATTTGTAGTCTTCTTGATGATGATAAAAAAGAGGTTTTTAATAATAATTTTGAGATGATCAATCGTGATCCATTAACTGTAGCAGCAGTGGCTGCTTTAATCCATTTAAGGGATAAAATATCATGGGGAATATTACCTGAAAGCTGCCTGCCTGAAGTATTCAGTCAATATGGTGCACAGATAGTAGTCGCTATTTCAGGTAAAATTGATCGAATGTCTCATTACTATAACAATTTGGAAACAGTAATTAAAGGCATTGAATCATCAAATTTTTCAAAATTTATTTATAATGCAATAGCAATGGGATTTAATGAAAAATGGAATTAACACTATCTTTGATCCACTTAAATGTTCAATATAAAGACATTGAGACCAACAGAGAAGAATCATTATTATTGTTTTCTTTTGCCAAGACTTTTCAATCAAAAATCTATTGATAAATTTGCGCAAGAGGTCAATCGAAGAAAACTTCCAGATCACATTTTTGTTTGCGCAGGATATGAAGAAGATAATGGGCAAACAGGAACAATAACCATCTTTAAGAAGCAGTTTCAATGGTTTGAAAATAGTCATCAAAAATCTGTTTTAAAAGATTCAACTCAAGTTTTTCCATCTATTATGGAAGCTGGTCCTTTAAGAATAGGAATTTGCAGTGAAAAAGAGTTATTTCATCCTGAAACAGCAGTTGCCTGTTCAAAATTGGGTTGTGATTTAGTGATTGTTTCTGCTGGAGAATTAGATCAACAAGCTCCCCTTATATTTGGAATCAAATCAATTGAAAAATGTGTTATTGCAGTAAGTTCTAAAAATATGGCATTTATTTGTGAGCCTCCAGTGGGGCACGCTCCCTGGAAGGAAAAGAAAATATTAAAACAAGGTAATTGCCGAATGTCATTAGATTCAAAAAGAACGCGTCAAAAACGATTTCAGGATCGTCTTGATTTTGAAGTATTGTTAAATCCAAAATTTGTAAGATCGTAGTAATCGATATCCAAATCCAACCAATGTCCTAAACCAATGTAGGGGCGTCCATTAAAGTATATGTCAAGAAAAAAAAACACTCCTAAGCAAATAAACTGCATTTTTTTTGCATTTTTCGTTTTCTTATCAATATCAAATAGATACGGTTTTTTGAATAGAGACTCAAATTCTTTTTTTAGATTAGCAACTCTTAATATTTCTTTTTCCATTATTTCTATTTGAGTTGTTAAGTTCTTTATCATTTCCAGATAACACCTGGCCATGACAAATAAATGGGGATCCTCAAATAACTCAGAGGCTTCTTCAATCTGCATTTTTTTTATGTCATTGGACGATTTCTTGATTCCAAGATTTCTTGTAATCATACTTTGAAAGCTTGTGGAAATGAAGGAAGCTATAACGATGGTTATAATACAGAAGAATTCATAAGAACTCTCAATCAATCACAATTCGGAGGATATTCAGATTGGCGCATGCCAACAAGAGAAGAATTGAGATCTATTGTTAATTATGAACTATATCGGCCTGCAATTGATGATGACTTTTTTTCTAATGCAATGTCGCGTTTGTACTGGTCATCTATAACCAACGAAGACAATGCCAGTAATGCACGGGGGGTGGATTTCGACTACGGCTCCGACAGCCACTACAAAAAGTCTTCTGCGGATTATGTTCGTGCTGTTCGCTCAGGACAGTATGAAACATTTGATAATTTGATTATTAGGGAGGATGGAACAGTAAAAGATCAAAGTACTGGATTAATTTGGCAACAAGAAACAATTGATCCAATGTCTTGGAAAGATGCACTTTTATATTGTCAAAACTTATCTCTTGGTGGATTTCATGATGGGTGCAGTCACTTTAGGACGACGCAAATTTGTTGATAATCAAGCAATGAGAAAAAATAATATTTCTTCTTTTGATGAAATATTGATAGATAACTTTTATAATAGATTTTTTTATCAGACAATATTTTGGTAGTAGGACTATAATTGATTCAGAGTTGAAAGAAGCTATTATAACATTTAAAAATGACTTCATTATTTTAATGTTTCGGAAAAACAAAAATTATATAGATAGTGCCTAATAATTATAAATTATTCATCAAAAGTTAGGTTAGCAACACCTTTCTTGAATGAATGGTGCATGGAAAATCTGGGAGATTCAATCTAGTGTCAAAGAAAAATAAATTCTCAAACCATGTATGAAAGAGGGTGTTGCTCCAAACTAAAAAGGGGTAGCACATAAGTACTACCCCTTATCTAAATAACAGAAAAAGTTGTGGAACAAAAATGGGATAAATTTTTGAGTTAGAATTCAGGTAGATTCACAACTATAGGTTACATATGTTCATTATAATAGTCAGGCACATATGAGGTAACCGAATACTTATCAAAAAACAAATCGATTTTTCCAATAATTTAAGTGGTTAGTCTGGTCCGCCCTCCATTTCGTTTTTCAAAGTGGCAAATACCCCATTGAAGACATCCATTATTAACACCTTCAACCCAGTAATTTAAGCCTTTTTTCATATTGGTGATATAGGTTTCACTGACAGTCTGTTTTAATTCTTCTTCACGTTTTTCTGTTTCTTTTAACACTCTACTGTAATGAGTGGCCATTTGAGATGAATAATCGTCATATCCAATTTCTTTTAGCCCATAACGATTTGCCCGAGAGCGATAAAAACTCAAAGATCCTAAGCTTTCCAGGTGAATGCGATCGTAAATGGGTTGAAGTTCATTTTTTGTGCAATTTTCAGTTTGCATGGGATCTGTAAAGACTAATTGTCCGCCAGGCTTAAGTAATCGAGCAATTTCTTCAATAACTGTTTTGCGATCACCACTATGTAAAAATGCATCCTGAGACCAGATGATATCATATGTTGCATCTGAAAATGGAACATCTTCAAAACTGGCATCAATGACCTCAATTAAATGCTCAAGGCCTTGTGCACGGGTCATTTCACGATTTCGTTGGTTTTCAACTTCACTTAAATTCAAGGCAGTCACCCGGCATCCATATGTTTTTGCCAGAAAACGTGCTGTTCCCCCATACCCGGATCCCAAATCCAATACTCTGGTTTGTGTATCAATTTTAAGTCGGGATGCCATTCTCTCGACAGTTCTTCTGCTGGCTAAAAAGATGGATTCTTCATCTGATTCATACAGGCCAATATGAATGTCTTCTCCCCCCCAAATGGTAAAATAGAAATTATCAGCATCCGAACTATTATAATATTGACGCGCTGTATTGACAGAATCTGAGTACATACTTTTGTTATCTGAAACTGGAAATTGTTTGGGTGAATGGACCTTTTCGGCCACGTGAGTAAAAAAATCAGGATCATTTTCCTTATATGTTTCCATATAGTCGCCATATGAATTAATATGCTGGAATCCGACTTCACGCATAAGCTTTCGAACATACTTTTTGCGAAGAGGAAACATGTTTAAATGATAAACAGAATTATCCTTAAAAACATATTTGAAACGCGCCAGACCTTCATCAACATATTCAGGCTCAGCAATGACATCATCGCCGCAATAATGGTATTTATGTTTGCATGAAAAACCACATTCCAAAATAGAATCATAGTTTCTCTGATCCAGAATCAAAAGACCATCGTATTTTAATACCGAATATATTTCAGCCAAAGCCTTTCGTCGAACCCGCTCAGAAAATAAATGCGTAAACGAATTTCCCAGACAAATGACAGCATCAAAACGCTCTTCAATTTCCCGGCTTAACCATCGCCAGTCTGCATGGACAGTATGCAAAATACAATTGTTTCGCCTGGCATTTTCAAAGGCTTTTGTTAACATTTCAGCATTGCCATCCACACTGGTCACATTAAAGCCTGCCTTTAATAAACGCACAGAATGAAAACCAGTTCCTGTTGCAATATCCAGAACTTTTTCAACCTTTCGCTCTTTTAATTTGTCTATGATGAAACGTCCTTCGCTTTCTGATCTTTTGTCCCAATCAATCAACTCATCCCACTTTTCCACAAAGGGTGTGACATATTCGTGTTGATAATGATCGGATTCTCTTACTTCCAAAGGTTTTTCACCAAAAGATTGCTGTTTTTTTTCAATAGTAATGGGATTCATTTTTATGAACTCCTTGTTTTAATAATTAATATCTATAATGCGCTGGTTTAAATGGTCCATTAATGGGTACACCAATATAATCAGCCTGGTCCTGTCGAAGGCTTGTTAGTTTTGCGCCCAGTTGATGGATATGAAGTTTAGCCACTTCTTCATCCAATTCTTTGGGAAGCACATAAACGCCAATTTCTCTTCTGTTTTTCCACAAATCCATCTGAGCCAGAACCTGATTGGTAAAAGAATTAGACATCACAAAACTGGGATGACCAGTGGCACAGCCCAGATTGACCAGGCGACCTTCTGCAAGCATATAAATACAATGTCCATCTGGAAAAATATATTTATCAACTTGTGGTTTGATCGTGATTTTCTTGATACCTGGCCAGTCATTTAAGGCATCCACTTGAATTTCATTGTCAAAATGACCAATGTTACAGACAATGGCCTGATCTTTCATTTTGGACATATGTTCTGCTGTGATAACATCCTTGTTGCCAGTGGCTGTGACATAGATATCCGCAGTGGGCAAAATATCTTCAATTGTGCATACAGTATAGCCGGCCATGCACGCTTGAAGCGCACAAATGGGATCGATCTCAGAAACAAAAATTCGACATTTCTGACCAGCCAAAGATTCTGCCGACCCTTTGCCAACATCGCCAAACCCACAAATCATTGCATTCTTACCTGCCAGCATGACATCCATTGCCCGACAGATACCATCAACCAATGAATGCCGGCATCCATATATGTTATCAAACTTGGATTTTGTTACCGAATCATTCACATTGATTGCCGGTACAAGCAATGTGTTATCCTTTTGCATGTGATAGAGTCGATGAACACCAGTTGTGGTTTCCTCTGATACCCCCACCCATTGTTCAACAGCTTTTTGCCAAAATGATGAATTTGTTTGATAGACTGTTTTAAGGAGGCGATTCACCACCTGTAATTCTTTATTATCAGTAGAAATATTCAAAAGGCCTGGATCCTTCTCAACCGCCAGTCCTTTGTGCATAAGCAATGTGGCATCCCCACCATCATCGACAATTAATTGGGGCGTCTTTCCATCCGGCCAGATCATGGCATTAAGAGTACACCACCAGTATTCTTCCAATGTTTCACCTTTCCAGGCAAACACAGGGATTTTTTTGGCAACCACTGCTGCTGCTGCATGATCCTGTGTTGAAAAAATATTGCAACTGGCCCAACGAACATTTGCTCCAAGAGCTTCCAGAGTTTCAATTAGCACAGCTGTTTGAACAGTCATGTGCAAACTTCCCATGATACGTACCCCTTGAAGGGGCTTCTGCTGGGCATATTTTTGACGAATTGCCATTAATCCGGGCATTTCTTTTTCAGCAATTTCAATCTCCATCCTACCCCAGGACGCGAGACTGACGTCTGCAACTTTATAATCTTCTTGTCTGGCGGTACCTGGATTGGATACAATCTCAGATATCTTTGGTGTAATTACTTGATTTTCCATAAAAATTTATTCTCCTCTAATAATACATATTTATGCAGCCAGTCGGGATTGATTCATATTCAATGCATCCAGCAGGTGGATCACTTTGTCGGGTTGTTCCCATGGAAATATATCTCGGCCAAAATGACCCGCAACCGATGTTTTTCGATAATTCCACTGACCTGGCTTTTTTAACCCCAAATCTTTGATAATTGCAGCCGGTCGAAAATCAAATATTTCACTTGATTCAAGGACAGATTGAATCAAGGTGTCATCGATTTTTGATGTTCCAAATGTTTCAACATTAATGCTCACTGGTTTTGCCACACCGATAGCATAAGCAACCTGAATTTCACATTTTTCGGCAAGCCCGGCTGCAATGATATTTTTTGCAGCATAACGTGCATAGTAAGCTGCTGATCGATCCACTTTTGAGGGATCTTTTCCACTAAATGCGCCACCGCCATGACATCCGACGCCACCATAGGTATCTACAATTATTTTTCTGCCAGTCAGGCCGGCATCACCATGAGGTCCGCCAATATGAAATTTGCCTGTCGGATTAATAAAAAACTTTGTGTCATTATTAATCAATCCGGTTGGCGTTAGGATCTCCCGGGCCGCTTGAATGAGATCCTTGCGAACCTGGTTCAGTGGAATATCATCAGTTTGATGTGAAATGACTATGTTTGTAATGCATTTTGGCGCGCCCTGATCATGTAATACTGATACCTGAGTTTTGGCATCAGGTCTGAGATAGGGAATTTCGCCTTGTTTTCTGATTTGCTGGAGTCTTTCAATTAATTGATGACTATAATGTATGGGGGCTGGCATAAATGATGGTGTGGCGCTTGTTGCATAACCAAACATCATGCCCTGATCGCCAGCCCCCTGTTCTTTAAACAATCCATCTGATTCAGACACTCCCTGTGCAATATCTTCAGATTGGGGATGAATCATACACTCATATTGAAAGGTATTGTAAGAAAACAATAATTCTTCCCTGTCATAGCCAACTTCTTTGACCACACGTCGGGCAATCTTTTCAGGATCAATATTGTGCCAACCTTTACAGGTTATTTCACCAAGGTTTAAAACATAATTGGTTGTTACCGCAGTTTCACAGGCGACTTTGCTATTTTGATCCTGACTCAGGCAGGCGTCAAGAATCGTATCTGAAATTTGATCGCATAATTTATCCGGGTGTCCCTCACTGACTGACTCGGAAGTAAAAATATGTTTGTTTGTTAATTTACTCATTGTTTTGTTCCTTTGTTTGCTCCGGATAGATCAACAGGTTTATCCGGTACTGATATAGGCCACAATGATTATAGCCTTTGTTTATATTTCTGTTGAGTGTAAACAAAATTGCCAAATAGAAAGCTTACACTCTTTCTGCTTTAGGAAAAGATAGAATAATTTAAATATTTAATCATATTAAATAGATAATTTGGTCTATCTTAATAAATAAGGAAATAAAAGCAATATAAATGCCAGATTTTAAGTAAAATGATATTTCATGTATATACAACTTAATTAATTGCAATTAATTAATAAATTATTATTATTGATTCTAATTAAATATCTAACCAGGAAATTATTGAGAAAAATAAGCGCATATAATCATTTATTTTTAAAAAACTGTAAATATTATGCACACATCATTTAGATAATAATAACTGGATGGAAGTGTGCATATTATTCCCGATTGTAAAGAAGTCTTGCCATGAAATATAATTTCATATACTGGGAAAATGTTGCCTCGAAAAAATACCGAAATCCAACCAATGTCAGAAACCAATGTAGGGGCGAACCTTGTGTTCGCCCTCTAAACTAAAACCAAAAACGAACCTATATCCAAAAAACAATGTATATGGGTTCATGGTTTACCATTGCAATCGGACATAGGTTTAATTTCGGTTTCGGTTAGAGGGCGAACACAAGGTTCGCCCCTACATTGGTTTCGGACATTGGTTGGATTTCGGTTTTTTTTCGAGGCAACATTTTCCCCTAACTTGTACATACGCCCTTCGTTGAGTTGGTCAGCCCTGCCAAAATTATGGATTACCTTGGCAACTGGCTTCCTCGTTTTAGGGTGCCGTTCGTTGTGAGCTAACTGATAATAGACGACTGTTGAGCCATCTTTGTTTGGTTGGGTGTGGGGTCAAACCTGGTCAAACCTTGGGGTGGGGTGTGGGGCATAGCCGTCAGGTTAAGGCAAACTCGTTCCGATGCTCGTTCCCAGGCTCTGCCTGGGAACGTTTTCCGAGGTGGCTCTGCCACCTACTACAGCAAGGCAGAAATAATGCCCCGGTTTTAGCTATAATAATCCATCAATGCAAAATTGCGGCAAAGCCGCGACCGCCTGGGGTTAAAACCCCAGGCTATTATCTGTCGTCCCTATCGGGACTTATAGTGTCTTGCTATAAGATGCTCATTCGTTCGATTACAACAGATCTTTTTTAATATAACACTTGATGCTCGTTCCCAGGCTCTGCCGGCTCTGCCTGGGAACGTGTTCTTGGCGGCTCTGCCGCCTGTTCAGTTCGTAGGTGGCAGAGCCACCTCGGAAAACGTTCCCAG
>Ga0272440_1002607_pt1 | contig 13910 bp, 8 predicted proteins | sample SSMMMBAug17_FD_192440 | JGI IMG/M metagenome (GOLD analysis project Ga0272440, IMG submission 192440) | Marine sediment archaeal communities from Little Sippewissett salt marsh, Falmouth, MA, United States - SSM-MMB-Aug17 | ecosystem: Environmental > Aquatic > Marine > Wetlands > Sediment ...
TCGGGCACATATCATTCTTCAAAAAATGATTTGAATTTTTTGGGAGTAACATATCCCTTTCATATGTTTGATCGAAATATGGTTTTTTCTTTAACATATCAAAAACGATATGACTTTAATCGCAATTGGAATTTTATGCTGCCTGTAAATACTAAATACAGAGAATGTGAATACGAGTATGACTATAAACAATATGGCCGATTAACAGCCCTTGGACTGTCATTTTGTTTTCAACTGACCAGATCTATTTCAGCGGGTTTCACATTGAATTTATGGAAGGACGATATTACAGATAATTATTGGAGACAAGATACGAAAATTTATGGAAAAGGAAAATATATAGATATAGAAGAACAGGAAAAGTACAATGTGTATACCACTGACAGACAGTTTTTTTACTTAAATGGTATAAACTATCATTTTGGTATATTATGGAAAGTCAATCCAAAACTTACGATTGGTGCTGTATTAAAAACGGAACTAAAAACAGATCTGTACTGCCAAAACAATTACCAGGCATTGACAGTCTACTCTGATGATACAATTGTCAACCAGTTTGACATTAGCTGGAAAAGTAAATTAAATCTGCCCCTGTCAGCAGGTGTTGGGATCGCCTATAAGCTTACAGATTATTTTACAATATCAACAGATATTTATAAAAAACAATGGAACGAAGCAGTAGTAATCGATAGTACGCAACATCAACTGCATCCTGTTTCCGGAAATCTTGAGAATCAGGAAAATATTGATGCTACGATTCATGTCAGGATTGGCGCTGAATATACGTTTTTTGATATGCAGAAGCAGCACTTATTTCCAGTCAGATGGGGTGCTTTTTACGACCCTGCTCCTGATGAAAACGATTCTGATGATATATACGGTGCAAGCATAGGATTTGGCTTTACAAAAAATAATTGGTATTCCATAGATTTTGCCTGTCAATTAAGGTGGGGTAATAATATAAGCAGGTATTTAATTAGTGACAGAAATTTTTCACTGGATCTTATGGAATATAAATTTTTTCTGTCGATGATCTGGTATAAATTTTAAAGAGATTTCTCAATCGTTGCAAAGAATATTTTTTTGCAACTAAATGGGATTGCATTCTTATTCTTATGAACTGTTATTGAGGAGTAAAGATGAAACAGTATAAAATATTACTTTTGCTACTTGTGTATTTTTTTATTTCTGTCAAATTTTTATTTGCCGGAATAATATGGAATAAAGATTTTTCAGCATCAAAAATTGCTGTTGATCTTTCAGACAACATTTACGCCATTTCCAGAACAAATAAATATGAAGCATTCTTAACAAAGCTGAACAAAAATGGTGTAGAACAATGGAAATGCTTTCTTACAAGTAACTATAGAATGGATAATTTCGACATAGACGTTGACGATGATGGAAACCTGTACCTTACAGGCATTTTTGATAATGATATTTCACTTCAAACCGCAGATGGAAACTGGCAACCTATTGTTACAGGCATCAGAAATTACGAAGATATATTCATTGTCAAATATTCACCCCAGGGGCAGTTGATATGGAAAAAAGTGATATTAAGCAAAGGTAATCTGGTATCTGTCAGTATTGAGTCTGATTATTTCTATCTTGCAGGGAATTATGAAGATTCAATTAGATTCTATGATGTTATTAGTCAGGAACAATTTGAAGAAAAAGCGTATTTACCTGGAGAAAATGATTTATTTTTCTGCAAATATAATTTAGATGGCGAATTGAAATGGGCAAAATCCGTTCAGGGTAACCGATTTGAAACAGTAAATATCTTTGCGATAAAAAATAATGAAAATATAGAACATTTTGTTCTTGCAGCAGCTTATCTTGATTCAGCTACTATTGACATTTCTGATGGTGATCATTTCTTGAATGGTGAAGGTATATTTGTTGCCATAGGTAGAAATGATGGCATTCTGAAAGTTCATGATATAAAAGGTAGTTGCAACATCAAAGATGTCCTTCAAATAAATGAAGATATTTTTATTACCGGCACCTTTAGAAATACAATAGACTTTTATTCTGATGATGAAAAAATAAAATCTTTATATCCTTCTACCCAGGATTTTTTTATTGCCTGCTACCGGAAAAGAATTGATTTTTCATGGGCAAGAAAAGGTGGTGGAAGTAATTATGATTATGGATTTGCTCTGACAAAAAATTCAAATGGATATGTTTTATTATCCGGCAATATTGGTGATTCAGGAGCGGCTTTTTTTGATAATGATAACCAAATAAATGGCCCAATAGGCGGATTTATTAGTGAATACAATATCGATGGATCTATGGTAAAACTCTGGAAGTCTGAACATATTGATAGTTTTAATAATGATATTTTTATGAACCAAAGTGGACATTTAATTCTTTCAAACTGGAAAGGAAAATTATGTAAAATGAACATTCAGCCGCTCAGTTTACAAAATGTTTTGGAAATAATGAAATATTTAGCTGATTAAGGAGAATTACGATATATGAAAATTCAAGCGATACGAATAACAGGAATATATGTATTTGTCCTCATGTTGAGTTGCAGCTATGCACTGGCAGAGTATACAGCAAATCCAGCATTCCCTGCTTATTCTGACGGAGGAAGCAGTGACAGTAACGAGCAGCGGATAGAGATGCGTTGCATTATTGATGGCAATAAAGGAACATTTTATATTGCCAACACCGGACCAATATCCTTTGTACCCGGCACATTGTATTTTACAGAAGAAAGCCTGACAGGTAATATTGTAAAGCAAGTTGAAATAAATGATTACCCGGGATCATTAAAAGTTGAACTTAACTTTGATCACAAAGACAGTAAAAAATATTATGCCCGATATGTATATGCATCAACTGGCTTTGCTGTATGGACAGGAGCCATTGAGGTAACAGCTGAGATTACAAATGTTTATTTAAAATATCATCGTTTCACACATATGTGGCCCCATATTTTAAACCAATGGTATTTCTATGAACCACTTTACATAGACATTGATAATAAAGGGAATATTTTCATTGCTGACAATGGCATAAAGAAATTCTCAGGAAATGGCAGCTTTTTGTCACAATGGAATCATTATGGTGGTGCTATCGCAATTTCTAAAGACAATGAAGTTTTTGTCGCAAATAACAAAACAATCCAAAAATTTTCTCATGATAGTTCTTTCTTGTCAGAATTTCACATTCAATTGCGTCTGGGTGATGATTCCAATATAACAATTTCTGAAATTACAGTTGATAAAGATGGTTCTGTCTATGTTGTTTTGGGCAGCCATGACAGAGTCCAGCAATATGCACTTGAAGACGGGCAATACAAACTGAAAATAGAATGGGGAGAAAGGGGAAGTAATGAGCTACAGTTTAATAAGCCAGATGGTATTGCTGTTTTTGAAAATATCAATGGCACAAAATACATTGTTGTAACGGACTCAGGTAATCATCGCGTTCAGGTCTTTGAGCGCAATAACGATGAAGAAATCATTTTTATAAAATCATGGGGTAAAAACGGAAGTAATCCTGGAGAATTCAAGTATCCTGGTGCAATTGCTGTTGATTCTTATGGCCAAATTTATATTGGTGATACGACAAAAAGAATTCAGGTATTTGATATTGATGGAAATCTGATTAAAGAATGGTGGAAAGCAAATTCTTTACTTGTTCCATTTCAGAGAATAACTGACATATGCGCAAATAATAAATATGTTTATTTTTCAGATAAAGGCAACGCGATTTATCAATATAGTTTGTCAGGTCAGTTTATTTCATGTTGGGATAATAAGACTGATGACTATAACCTTCAAAAAACAAACGACCTTGTTGTTAACTCAGAAAAAGACATGTTCATTGTGGATAATGAAAAGCATGAGATTGTCAGGCTTGATCAGACTGGAAAACAGATCAACAAGTGGGGGCAATATGGAAAAAATGATGAAGAATTCAAATATCCAAGAAACATTGCCATAGATAAAAATGAAAATATCTATGTCACATCCAGCCATAAAGTACAAAAGTTCAGACCAGATGGTACTTTTATCTGGAGTCGCGGAAGCAACGGTAATGACAACGAACAATTCGATTTCCCATGCGGAATTGCCACTGATAATGAATATATTTACATTGCTGACAGACATAATCATCGTATTCAAAAAATGGATTTTTCCGGTAATTTTATACTTTCCTGGGGTTTGCAAGGTTACGAAAATGGACAATTCAGAGAACCATTGGCAGTTGCAGTTGATAAAAACAGCGGAAACATCTATGTAGCTGACTCTGGAAATTTTCGAGTTCAAATATTTACTTCTACTGGAGAATACATCAATCAGTTTGGACAGGAAGGCGAGGGTGAAGGTGAATTTAGTAAACCCTGTGATATTGTTATTGCAGAAAATAGTGCAGTCTATGTTGTAGATTCTGTGCTGAACCATATTCAGAAATTTGAGCCGGATGGAACATTTATCACAAAAATTGGGATGCAAGGTTATTTTAAAAGCTATTTTCAACAACCTTGCGGGCTGGCTTTACATGAAGATGGAACAGTCTATGTCGCAGAAACTATCAACAACCGGATACAAGCATTTACACCTGTAACAGAAGCATTACCCGATAAGGCGATCATTTTAATGGGCAGAAAAAGTTCAAAAGATTCTTTGAAAGATGAATCAAAAAAATGTGCAAATTATGCATACTCCGCTTTAATTCAAAGAGGCTTTACCAGAGAAACCATTAGCTTTTTAAGTGATAATGAACCATTTGATCTTGACAACAATGGATCCATCGATGAAAATTATAAGGTTGCAACAATTGATAATTTTAAATCTGCAATAAAATGGGGATCGGATGCCGATAATTTAATAATATATATGGTTGATCATGGCGGGCGAAATACCTTTCAAGTCAATCAAAATGAAATTCTTAGTATTGAAGAATTCAAGTCAAGCCTGAATGCAATTAACAACAAGGTAATTTTAATAATTGATGCCTGTTATTCAGGAAGTTTTATTCGTTCGTTAAATGAAAATACCGACAGGCAAAGGATTATTATAACCAGTACGATGCCTGATCAGCTGGCATTTTTTAAACAAAATAGTTCTCTTTCATTTTCATTTTTTTTCTGGACAAATATTATTTTTGGAAAGAATTTGTATGACTCATTTGAACAGGCAAAAAATGCAATGGCGGTTGCAATATCAAAACAAAATGCTATGATTGATGACAATAATGATGGACAGCATAATGATTCAGACGGTATGATTGCACGTTCAACTTTTATCGGAGAAGGACCGGTTATAGGTCAAACGTTTCCTGTTTTTGCTGCAGAGGCCAGGCTCATAACAGAAAACCACTCACACTCTGTTGTTGTTTCAGTAGAATGTCCTGAAAACACAGATACAGTTCAAAGAATTCAAGCTTTTATTTTGCCATCAGAATACCAGCAGGAATGTATTGATAATCCAGTTATTGATTTGCCTTCCATTCATTTATATCCTTCACTGCAGAATAACAATATCTATGAAGGAATTTTTAATAATCTGGATGCAGGTAGTAATTATTCTATCTTTATTTCTGCTGTAGATGAAACCGGCAATACATTGATATCTGACGTGACCCAACTAAACATAGAAAATCCATTTGAAAAAAGAGCCATTATCGTACAGGGATATTCAGATCATAACAATTCAGTTGAATGTATAAAAGCTGCATATTCAGCATTAAAAATACAAAACTTTTCAGATGATACCATTTATTTGATGACTCACCTGGATTTACCAGACCAGTTTATATCAGATAGTATCCCATCTTCTGAAAAATTGAGATCACAAATAGAATCATATGCCAGTATTCCTACCGAAGATGTTATCATTTATCTGGTAGGAGATGGCGATGCCACCGGATTTACAATCAGTGAAACAGAAAAACTACTATTTTCTGACCTGAATTCCTGGCTGAGTCAGTTACAGGAGACCATACCAAATACTACAACAATTGTATACGATGCGCCACAATCCGCTCATATTATTCAGGCTTTAAACCCTGTTGATGAAAAAAGAAGAAATATAATCGCAAGTTCGGGACATAATGAATCTGCTGTATTTTTTTGTTCTGGAAATCTTTCTTTTTCATATCATTTTTGGTGTAATGTACTTATTGGTATGACAATTTCAGATGCTTTTGAGGAAGCATCAAAGGTTTTATTAATCATCAGCAGGCAACATCATCCGGAATATAAGTTATATGGAACAAAAGATAATTATTATATTGGTTTTGGAATCACATTAGCAAGCACAAGTCCGTTTATAGAAAATATTTTTCAGCCGTATACAATCACACAGGGAATGTCAGGACATCTGTGGGTAAACAACATTGTTTCACTCTCAGCCATTGAACAGGTTTTTGCAGTCATTAAACCACCAGATGCCATGTCAAATGTTTCCGAAATAGAACTGGAATTTTCAGGCACCAAAACATATGAAGCTGTTTACAATCAATTTGATCAAAAAGGGCAGTACGAAGTAATCGTTTTTGCAAAGAATTTTTATGGCGGTATTTCTCCGCTGAGTCGATCCTGGATTAATCAGCCCCAATCATTCATCTATGGCGACTGGAATCAGGATGGAGTCTTTGATTTACAGGATATTATTTTCTGTCTGAATATTTTAGTTGAAAAAACTTCAGTGGCCATGCAGAAAATTACTATGAAAGATTTAGTTCAAACTTTCAGGCTATTATCTGAGGGCGCATTTCCAAAAAGTCCCTTTGGGACGACACAAAAATAGCCTGGAGTTTCAACTCCAGGCGGTCTGGCTATTTTGTAATGACTATCCAGATTTTTGATAATGCGCCCATTATCAGATAAACTTCCATGAAATAAAAGGTAGCTTATTTTTAACGACTTTATAACTTCTTCGTTTTTTCAAACAAGGTAATAAGGCCCTGATATGGTGTAAAATAAACTAATGGAAAATTGTAAACAATATTTTTTTTGTAAATACATTCAAAAGAGAACAAAGAAGAAAGTATATGGATTGCATATACTGATTGCTCTTATCACATGTATTACTATTACAAATCATCTTTATGCATTTGATGAAAATGATTACGAACCGGATAACTCGTTTTACAGTGCGAATATGCTTGATCACGGGCAGAATCGTACTTTAATGGATAAAGATGAAGACTGGTTTATGTTTTATGCAGCACAAGAATCAGATTATTCATTAATTATAAATAATGATTCAGATATCAATATTACATTCACAATTTATAATTCAAAAATTTCAAATATTTTTCATTCAACGACTTCAGATTCAAGCACAATTTTTCCGATGACTTTTCCTGATGCAGATCTTTATTATATCAGTTTGAAACCATCACAGGAATTATCCGGCAATAAAATTATTCTATACAATATCAAGGTACAAAATTCCAGACAATATGATGCATACGAGCCGGATAATTCTCAAAACGATGCAACGCCGATTGTTATTGATGATAATAAACCTCAATATAGAAATTTTCATGATACAGATGATGTTGACTGGGTAATCTTCTATGGTATTAAAGATGAGATTTATTCAATTGAAACAACAAATCAGAGTTCTTCATGCAGCTATACTGTTGAAATTGTAAACACAGGATTAAAAGATAGTATTAAACCATCTGAAACTGAAACAATACCATTTCCATGTGACAGTCAGCAAATCTATTATTTAAAGATAATACCTTCAAATATTTGTGAACATTCATATTATTCAATTTTTATTACTCTGGATGCCGCAATAGAATTAAAGTCTGTTGATGGTAGAATTCTCAATGCCTGTTCCAAATTTCCTGTAGAAAAAGTAAATTTAAGTTTGAGTGATGGATATTATACAGGTTCAGGTGTGAGTCGTTCAAGCGGAATTTATTCAATAGATAATATCAACAAACGTTTTGACTGTGAAATACATGTAAGTAAAAATCATTATGTTGATTATAGCTTTACAATACCTGACCTGAAAAAATATATGGAAGACGGTGTGGATAGAGATTTATATATTTATCCTGAACCGGATATTTCAGAAGTTATCCAAATTCTTAAAAAGTTATCTGGCCAAAGGACAGATGATACTTTTCTTTATAAACTCTCCTATGTTATATGCTTAATGCAAACAATGGCGGGGTTGAGACAATGTTCTCCTGAATAATTATGATAATTAAACACTTACATTCAGTCAAAAAAGTAATTATCCTGACAGTTTTTTTATCTGCGGGCTGTGTGGTAATAAAACAGCCGGTTTTTGTAAAGAATAATAAGCGATATTGCGTTGTTAAAGGAATTTTCTTAGAGGAATGGGATGACTACTACGAACGTGCCCTCTCATGTATAGAAGGTAAATTTTATGATCAGGCATTAAAGGATCTGGATCATGCAATTGTTCAACGATATCATGACAAAAGAATGGTCAATACATATGGTAAACATTACATTATGGACTATTTTCCGCATCGGGAAAAAGGATTTGTTTACTACAAATTGAATGATTTTGAATCTGCTATAAAAGAACTTGGAATATCTCTTGAGCATGTTGTTTCTTCCAAGGCGGCACATTTTCTAGATAAATCCCTGAAAGCCAGGTTGATAAAGGAAAAATTAGCAACATCGGTGCCTCAAATAACTTTAAATCAACAATTACCAATACGTACCAGGAACAATTCAGTCTTCATAAGTGGAACAGCGGTTGATTCTCAATATATCGCTGATATTTTGTTGTCTGGTAAATCTATTTATTCAGCTTCTGCAGATCAAACAGCAACATTTAAAAAAAAGTTATATTTGAAACATGGTTCATATCAATTTGATTTAACGGCTGTGAATCTGCTCGGAAAAAAATCAATACAGACTATTTTAATTACTGTTGATAAAATGGCTCCGATGATATCAATTCAGGAAACTGAGCGTTTCATTCAAGGGATAGTTTATGATGATTCTGGTATTGAATTATATCTGAACAATAAATTGATAATACTTTCTGACAAAAAAAAAGCCGAATTCAAAATTTTACGAAAAAATATAAGGGATCAGATCCATATTTATGCAAAAGATCAACTTGGAAATGAAACCGATGTAATCCTAAAACCTTCTGAAATATGCGAAAATGACCATCGGATCGCACAGAATTTTTCATATATAATGACTGATAATCAAACTAATTTAATTACTTATGCAAAAAAAGATAGTCTTTTTAAAATAAATTTGAAAGATAGTCAGATTGTTTATAACAAAGAAATTCAATTATTCGGCACAGTGACTGCCAGAAAAAAAGTCAGACGAATAGTAATCAACAATATCATGCTAAATACTGAACCAGGAAAAACAATATTGTTTAACTATCCACTATCATTAAAAAAGGGTTTTAATTTACTGTCTCTGGCAGCCTTTGATGAAAAAGATATCCAAATGGTTGTCAAAAGATTATCTATTGTCTATAACATACCGGAAATATTAAAGGTGAAGAACAGATACAGTACAACCCAGCACGTTTTTGATCATACAGATGGTCTGCAAAAGAATATTCTTTTTCAGAATCAATTTGCTAACAATCTTGTTAAAGCAAATCGATTTTTTGTGCAACTTGATCAATCTCTTGAAAAGTTGTTTAATCAGAAAAATTTATTTCCTGTAATGGAACGCCAAAAAGATTTTTATTCAAACTCATTTCTTTTTGGTACAATTCATAATTCTGTTCATGGATATGAAGTTGCGGTGAGAATTGTGGGCCAGGACCGGGATGTTCTGGCATCTGAGGATGTATATAGCGAAAGTTCTGACACTAAAACACTTTACGATATGTCCTGTAAGCTTGCAGCAAAAGTAAAGAACTGTTTTCCCATGATGACCGGCAGAGTCACCCAGGTAAACGATTCTGGTTTTGTTGCAGAATTTAAAGACTCAGAAGAAATTCTCAATAATTGGCCAATGATTATCTATGAAGATTTACCTCAAAAAAAAGATTATGGTACTCAACCTGAAATAGTCGCTTATGCAAAAATGAATAAATATCTTCATAAAAATCAATATTTTTTTAGTATATACAGATGTATAAAAAATCGCCTGGTAAAACCTGGAGATGGAATTATAACACAATGAACAAAAAATCTATTGAGCATTATAGTGAATCAGAAATTATAGATATATGTCTTCAAAAAAATCAATATGAAGTACTTTTTCAAAAATATTGTAATCTTGTGAGTCACACGATAAGCAAAACATGCAAGAATACCCTGTCTAAGCAAGACATAGAAGATATTCAGATGGATGTTTTTGAAGACCTGATGAAAAATGCATTGAAAAGATTTAATCCGGACTTTCAAAAAACAGGCAAAAAAGCGATTGGTTTAACAGGTTGGATTATTTTGATTACAACTCGCAAAACAATGACTTTTATGAGAAATCGGAAAAATTTTATTGAACTTCCTGATTGTTTTTCAGTCTATAATGAAGACAAAAGACAGGAGGCAAGAAATGTTATTCAATGTATCAATGAGAATATGCACATTTTTACCCCAAGAGAAAAACTTGTGTTTAAAATGAAATATTTTTTTGGCAAAAATCGAAAACAAATTGCAAAGGCACTGGGTATTACTCTTGATGCCGTTGATGCTGCACATTACAGAGCGAGAAAAAAAGTAAAAGAAAATTATAACAATTAAGAAAAAAGGAGCAAATATGTCAGGACAATGTATTACAGACGAAGTGTTTGCTGAATACATAGAATGTAGAATCTCAGAAAAAAAAAGAGGGCATATTGAAAAACATTTGAGTGAATGCAATTTTTGCCTGAATTTGTTTGACACAGTTGACTCAAATCTAAAAGATCCGGAATTATTATCCTGTGAACCGGTATCTGAAAGCTTTGCAAAATCCATGATGCAAAAAGTATTGAACAGAAGAAGTAAATCGCCTTCAGTTAAAAATCATATTGTTAAAACATTTTATACAATTACAGACTGTATTAATGAGATATGGCAAACCATTTTATTGCCGCAGCCCCAACTGGCACGAATCCGATCTTCGCAAAGCCAGACAATTAATTGCATAAAATTTGAAAAACAACTGAATGATTTTTTTAAAATTGAAATGCTGATCGAAAGAAAAAGCACTGAAAAGGTTTCTATTGATGCCAGGTTTATTGAAACAGAAAAGCTAAAAAATTCAAGCATATTGTTGCTCAAAGAAGGTGGCGGACCGATATCGTTTCCAATGGAAGATGATAAAGTCACCATTGAAAGCATACCTTTTGGAAAGTATGAATTGTTGATTAACCAGGGAACGGCCCAAAAAGCATTCCTCTTGTTTGAAATCAACAAGGACGGCTTTTATGAACTATAAAATTCTCAATTTTGAAATTATAACAAACAGAGATCATTTAAACATCAGCCTTTATAATACGAAATCTAATTTAATTGGCTGCAATGAACATCCGGTTTCACTGGACCAAGTTTCATCACGCTGTAATGAAATGATTCAGACACTCAATACAGCCAAAAGAAAAAATGATAATGCCGGCACTTTCATTAATAAAGTGAAACAATTTGGTCTGGCTTTATGTAATGACTTAATTTCTGTAGAAATAAAATCTAAATTAATGAATGAAGATGCAGAATATCTGATCCTTACCATTGACAATCATCTGGTACATATTCCGTGGGAATTAATTATTATAGACGATCAATTTTTATGTGAAAAATTCAGTATGGGAAGGAAAATTAAAACTCCTCAGAAGTTTATTGAAAAAGATCGGAAACAAATCAGGAATCCGCTCCAGATGATGATTATCGCAAATCCAAGAGGCGATCTGAAAAGTGCTGGAAAGGAGGCATTGGAAATACATAAAGACCTGAGTCAGGAAAAAATGATTCAAGTCAGCATGAATGCTGTGATATCAACAGATGATCTATGTGAAAAGTTTCAAAATTATGATATCATACATTTTGCCGGCCATGCAGAGTATCATCCAGAAGCATCAGACAAATCTGGCTGGCAGATGGCAGGATCAGATGTTTTAACAGCAGGCAGAATTTATCAGATGACAGGTAATAGTTTCATGCCATCCCTGGTGTTTTCTAATGCATGCCAATCAGCCCGAACAGAGAAATGGATACAAGACAACTATGATGATTACGGTCTGGCCAATGCATTTATGGCTTCGGGAGTATCAGCATATATTGGCAGTCATTGGGATATTAATGATGAATCCGGTCGCTTATTTGCACAGGAATTTTATAAAAATATTATGTTTGGCTGTTCAGTAGGAAAATCAATAAAAAATACCCGGTTAAAATTGCAGCAATCAGTGACAGATATAGATTGGGCAGCATACGTTCTTTATGGTGATCCGAGCCTGACATTTATTACAGATTCAGATAATTCTAATATTACAACAAAATTTTCTGATCAGACTCAATTGCAAACAAATCAACCCAAAAAAGAAAAGTTTTCTCTGAACATGATAAAAGAACTTCGCAACTGGTTCACTGCCATTATTGTCTTTATAATATGCGGTGCAGGACTCTTATTCATGCATAACCATTTTACAAAAGATGAATTGATTAAAGTCAAAAAAATACTTATAACAATTGCAAATCAAAAGCAGCAGCGGATTAATTCTTTATTTAAAGAATTGGCAGATATAGGAGTTCCTGCAAAGAAATCTTCAAAAGAAAAATTAAATATTGAGCTGCTTGTTGATTCTAAGCATGAGAACACTGCAACGGAGGATATGATTCTTGCGGTTATTCAGAATAAATTCGTCAGACATCCCGGGTATCGAATTATAGAAAGTTCGGGGCAATCATTAGACAAAGTACTTGAAACCCTGGTGAACAGACTCAGGCTGCCTGGAAAAAAACAATCAATAGAATTTTCAATGCCTGATATTATTATATTTATTGCTTTATATAATTGCGGTTCAAAAAGTATTGTTTTGTTAAGGCCTGTTCTTGCTAATAACCAGAACCTGATGCATGAGAATATATTTGTTGAATTGGATAATTCAATAAGTATAAGATCTCAAAAGGATAAATTGACCAAAAAGCTATCAGAAGTACTGTCTTATAAGAATTGATCAATTCCTTGTTATCCTTTCTATTGTCTCCACAACTATATCAAGTTAAGCCGGCAGAGTTAATTCAGGAATGTTTGATATTCTACTTAATCTTGGTCATCTAACCATTGATCAATTCTTAGGTCAATATACCTTTTATCTATCTCATTCATATCATAGTAACAGTGCCAATCTTCATCATCACAATTATAAAATTTAATGTGATCATTAAAGAAAACAGCATTCCACCTTTTATTCTTGCTTATAATTTCTCCCAACTGTTCTGTAAATACTCTCATTGCATTTACCACATAGGGCACTTCTTCATCCAAAATAGAATGCATCCAATCAGTATGTTTTGAATAATTTTGGTTTCGAAACTTATTAATTATTTCTTTTATAGGTGTCGATTCGGTAATTTGTATTATTTCTTTCATCTTTTTCCTGAAGCTAATTTGTTAAAAATTAATACCTATAGTTAACAAGAAACTTGATAACAACAGAAACCGATTCTGTTTTCCAGTCATTTCAATTTTTCATAAAAAAATATTTTTAAATAAATCAGGAATGATTTATCATTATTTATTATCAGCTGTCAATGAAAATAATTCATTGGCATGTATTTTGTATACGGGATAGCAACAAATTTTGTATATTAACTTGTTAAATAATTTAAATATTTGTCATAAAATCATTCTTTTCACCATAATTTATTTAAGAATTTCTAACTATTCTTGCTTCGTTTGATTTCAGTCTACAATAGCCGATGTCCAAGTCAAGTCTTTGGCTACTTGCTTTTTGTGTTTATATTGAACTCCAGGTTAG
>Ga0272440_1002608_pt1 | contig 13906 bp, 3 predicted proteins | sample SSMMMBAug17_FD_192440 | JGI IMG/M metagenome (GOLD analysis project Ga0272440, IMG submission 192440) | Marine sediment archaeal communities from Little Sippewissett salt marsh, Falmouth, MA, United States - SSM-MMB-Aug17 | ecosystem: Environmental > Aquatic > Marine > Wetlands > Sediment ...
GTTTTTGTGTTGCCTTCTTTATCAGGTATGTCCAGTAAACCGCCGAATTTGATTCGAGGCGTCCAAGTGATATCAGGATAATCCTTCCTGAGCTTCCCAATGAGCTTGCCTACACCTAATATTGCCAAATCATTCGGTAATTGGTCGGATATCTCATAATACGCTCGGGTCATGACCTTTACATGTCCCGTATTGAACCGTGCGCTCGAGTCAATAATGTCGTCGACCGCACCTTTTACAATACTGTAACATAAAACAGTCAAAAACGCTCCCGCTCCGACAACGATGATCGGCAATAAACTTCTGGATCGATCTCTGATCAAACCTTTCAGCAAAAACGTGATCATGATATTTTTCCTCTCAAAGCCTCGGTTGGATTTACACCTGATATTTTACGACTCGGCAAATAACTTACAAACGTTACCGTCAATAAGACAATGAGAATCGTACCCAATATAAGACCGGCCGAATATTCCGAATACAATCTCGGCGTTAGTGCCATCCCAGCGTTTTCCGCTTTGAAGGGTAATGGAATGCCGTGTTTTTCTGAAAGGATCAACAGAGGCGCACCATACAATGACGCCAACATCATGCCTAATATTCCGTTCAATGCGCCCTCCAATGTGAAAAGCTTGATAATCCGGCTTCGCACCATGCCCAACGCCATGAGTGTCCCGATCTCCTTCCTTCTTCTAAAAATCGACAATACCTGCGTGTCAAAAATTGCCAGCATGGCCAAAAAGAGTAAAATCATATACAGTACTATGGAACCGCCTCTCTTGGAACTGACGATAGCGGTGACTTCCTGTAGCAAATATTCGGGATTCCGGAATGTCCAGTATGACAAATCCTTTTGATTTTTGACGTTTTTGCCGACCACTATGATGGTCGCTTCATCTTCCAATACGGACATTTTTTGTAGTTTATCCAGTGAAACCCACATTTGACCTTTATCGATTGCCGGTACAAATGAATTCATGATCTCGACGATTTTACCCTCGACAGCGTCAAAGGTGCCATTGGCATCTCTCCACTGAATCGTAAACGTGTCACCATCCTGAAGAAAATTCTTTTTGGCCATCAATCTACCAACCATTATCGGTAAATAACCACTCTCCTCACCGAGTTTGGTGGTGGGTATGTCCAAAATCGTCTGCTCAGGCTCTATGCCTTTTAGCAAGACCGATTGAATCCGACCTTTGGGAAAAAACGAGGCCGGCCGAATCAATATGGGAGCGGCTTGTTTGTGCTGAATCAAATGTTCGATTTCTTCGGGAATTTTTCCATGAATGTCATCTATCAAGGATAAATCATAAGGGTCGTATTTTTCAAACCAATATTGTCCCCCGCCTATATCATCCTTGATCATGAATTGGGAAGCTTGTCCGTACATCCCGTTAAATAAACTTTGATGCCAAATGATAAGAACATATATAAAGGATAAAATGCCTACATTCAGTACGGTACGCAACTTAGCACCGACAAGGTTTCTATATGCCAATTTTAATTCCAGCATATGCTTTCTTTCATTATTTAAATAAGTTACATTATGATCATTAAACATTTACTTCTGATATTCACTTCGTCTTTACCGATTGTTTGCTTCATCGTATCAGGTAGTCACCCTTTCATCTTTCACGATTTTTCCGTCCATCAAATATATTTTTCTTCTTAAATATTTGATCACTTTTTCATCGTGCGTGGAAAAGATGAACGTGGTCTCCAGATCTTTGTTCAACATGACCATGGTATCCAGTATGTTATAGGAGTTCTCGGCATCCAAATTGGCGGTGGGCTCGTCCGCGAGAACCAGTTCTGGCTTTTTGACAATTGCGCGAGCAATGGCAACACGCTGAGATTGTCCCCCCGATAGTTGATTGGGTCTTGAATTCTTTTTATCGGTAAGCTTAACCCAATCCAAAGCATCCATAACTTTTCTGTTTCTTTCCATTTCGGACATATTCAGAATGAGCAAAGGGAATTCTACATTTTCATATACAGTATAAACGGGCAAGAGGTTATAAGTTTGGAAAATAAACCCCATATGTTTACTTCGAAGCAATGCACCTTGTCTTTCATTCAGTTTTTCTACTTTATTCCCAAGAACGGTCGCGCTTCCCTCGCTTGGTGCATCCAGGGATCCGATGATATTCAGCAAAGTAGTCTTTCCGGAACCGCTCGGGCCGATAAACGCACAAAGCTCCCCCTTGTCAATTTGAACACTTATATCGTTCAAGGCGGTAAAATAGCGGCTACCCTTCGTTCCCTGTTGTATGCCGATCGGAAATCGTTTGACAATGTTTTCCAGTTCCACGAGTGCCATAAGAAAATCTCCCATTTTGCTTTGATTATAATGATTTGTAAAACATTATGGTTATGGGTCGTGTAAGCGAGCTTACTGAATTCTGAAATTTACTATATTGAAATCGAATTCTTTTTAATATAAACCTTCATTCGTGTCAAACTATTTTTTTCATTTTCGTCAGGCTTTCATTTCGCGGATCAGCTTCAAGCTTCGTACCCGCATCAAGGCCTTCCCTTCCATCTACATGCGCTGCAATATCAGCAATTGTCGGACTTTTTACAAACTGATCATGGGAAAGCTGAATCCGTAACTCTTTTATCATCCTTGATAACATCTGAACTAAGGTGAGTGATGTTCCACCCAAATCAAAAAAATTCCAATTCACGCCCACCGGCTTTATGTTCAGTAGCTCGGACCACAATGCAGCCAGCTTTGATTCCGTTTCGGTTCGCGGTCCCTCATAGGGTTTATCCGTTTCTATTTTTCGTGCCTGTTGTTTTTCTATTTCTTCTGTAATATGCCGTAGGCTTCCATACCGATTAGGCAACTCTTTCATGAATCGATTTCTTATTTCCACAAAAGGCATGTTTGGGGTATCTGATTTGGGTCGAGGGTTTTGTGTATCCACTCGTATTATTTCAGATACGTAGGTTTGAGGTTGAAATTCCAGCGATTTAATTTAACGAACAGGAATCTCATAAACATATCCGCCTTTGTAATTCGCTTTGAACATTAGACCAATTTCATCGAGAAATTTTAACATGGGCCGGTTCTTTTGCGTGGGAATAAATGATATTTTCACATAATCGCATTTTTGCTCTTCCGCTATATTCGCGATTTGTTTTACGATTTTATGCTCAACACCTCGTCCGAGAATCCGACAACTCAATAAAAAAGTATCCACGATCAATTTTTTTGGGAAAACTTGATACATCATGACACCCACCAGTCCGTAATCACCGAATCGGTCCCGCACATGTACCACTAGACAATGATTTTTTTCGTTCGATAGCAATTCTTGTATCTCTTTTTCCGTCCTGCGAATGGTGGTTGCGTTGAATTGGTTGGTTCGAAAGGTTAGCTGTGAAACCCGCTCCAGATTTTCTTCGCCCATGGAACTGAAATGGATATCGAGTTTCAGGCTCTCTATGAAATTTTCAAATGAATGAGAGCTCTTTTTTAATTGTTCGCGCTGAATATTTTGTTTATACGATAGCGTTCTATAATTATCTTCGGCAACCATATGTTGTTGATCAAAGGCCCATGTATGGGTCAAAAACTTGTCAACGGCCTCCTTGCTTTCCGGAAAATGTAACGCCAAAACACCTGGACAATTCGATCCGACCTCTTCCACTTCTACGAGACTATTATCGATAAATATGAAACTCTCCAAACCCAGGTTCAGTTCTTTGGACAGTGCAATGATATTGGAGGACTTAGACTCCCAGTTGATCTTCATGCTCACGATATGGTCTTGGGTTAATAGCATATCCGACCGCTTTTCAAATACTTCCAGCACATCCGCTTCTTCATTCTTACTGCACAAACAGAGTAACATGCCGGTTTTCTGTCTTGCGATGACAAATTCCTGGAGTGCTAGTTGGGGCGAATCAATGCCAATCCCATTCACGCCGTCCTCTCCCACGGTACCCCGCCATAGCGTATCGTCGCAGTCTAAAATGATGACTTTGAACGGCGGCATGACCATTCTGTAAAATTTCCGGATCACCAACGTACCCAAGGCTGAAAAAAACGAGGTCGTATAAGGAATTTGTCCCAACTTATCCTGATCCTCGTCAAAATAATCATCATCGAACGGGTAAATGGAAGTGATCTCGCTGTAATCCATGAAATCAAATTTCTTCGATTGATCCGATTCTTTCTGGATATATGACTTCATTTCCTCCGTTAAAATCTTCCACTCGGTTTGCGATGACTTTTCAGGTGAATCAGGGCAAACACAAACCAGGAATCGAACATTGGATCGTTGTAAAGCGTTATTAAGCATTTGCGTAAAATCGACTACACTTCTCGTCAATTCGTGGTAATACGCATCAAATAATTTATCTTTTGACGTTTCTTGCTTTCGGAGCCAATCCTCGAATCGAATCAATATTAGATTCCATCCTTTTGCATTTGAGTTCAGAAAACTGTCTGGCTTCAGTAATTCTTGAAAGATCTGATTATAGGGTGCAAAACCAATCTTTGCGGGGATTTTTAATTTGTTTTTCCAATAATTCAAGGATGCCTCTATGGGTTCACTGGTAAATGTAGCGGCGATTCGGATTTGATTCCGTTTGGAAATGTTCAGATCTTTCCGCTCGAATATCTCGTTCAATCGTTTTTCAGGATTGGATACGATATACTCCAGAATCCTTTCATATTGCTCAATCAGGTGGGTAATCGAGGTGGGTTCAAAAAGATCGCCCGCATATTCCCACCTTATGCGAACATCTTTATCGGAATTGAAGAGCGAGATAAAAAAATCGAACCCCAAACCCGATCGAATGATATCAAGGGATTCAAACCACAGGCCGATATGATCAAATTCGAATGATATATCGTTGAAGAAATTGAATACTACTTGCAGGGGATGATTGCCGGGGTCTTTCCGCTCTCTTTGTAGCAATTTTATCATTTCCGTATAAGGTACGATATTTTCATTCATCTCATGAATGGATTGAGAAACCCTTTGACACAACTCCTTGAATTCAGGATTACCAGAACAATCTACGGGCACGATCGCCAAATTTGCCATCAATCCGATAATTTTTTCCACGTCCGCTTTGTTTCGGTTAGACACGGGCGAACCAATAACGATCATCTCATTCTCCGTCAAACCGTATAACAAGACCGCCAACGCTGTAAAGTGTACTTTATACACCATCATATGATTGGCTTTGGCAAATTCCAGTACCTGCCGGGCCAGCATATCATCCAAAATCTTGTTTTCCGGGTCATTCGTCGGGCGTATTTCATGGGAATATGACTGGTTCCTCCGCATGTCCAATGGAAGGTCAAGTCCCAGCGTACGCCCGGAAAATAGCCGTCGCCAATGACCCAATCTCTTTTCCAGTCTCCCGCTATCAAAAAATTCCCTTTCCCATAATGCAAACTCGCCATAGGGAAACAGCTCCGGAAGCCCTGTCAATTGATCGAGCTTTTCATCCTTTTTCAAAGCACTATAGATGGTCAATATTTCCATTGTAAATAAAAAGATTGATGCGGCATCAAATATGAGATGGTGCATGTTGCAAACCAATTTATGATCCGTGGCGGAATTCTTGATCAACAGAATACGGAACAATGGCGGCCGATCCAGTTGGAACCGCTTTTCCAACAACTCGTGAATCATGCGGTTCCCTTTCTGCTCCCTACTAGAGGGTGACATCTCGCTCAAATCACGGTGAATTATGACCTGGGAAACAATGACCGGGGAAATATTTTTAGCAACCATTTGAACCGGCTCTCCTCCCCTTTCCACAAAACAGGTTCGTAAACTGTCATGCCGATCCATGATCCATTTTATACTTTTTTCCAGCAAGGCAACATCCAAATCCCCCTGGATCCGATAACCAAAGGGGATGATCAGACCTGCATTGACGCTGTTCAATTTTTCCATATCCCAATATCGTTCTTGCTCGAATGTGAGCGGATAATGAGCGATTTGATCTTGATCGGTTTGAAAATCCATTTCTTCCGTTTTTTCAGGGTCATGTCTCACGGCATAGCCGATTTCATGATCGGCTTTCTTATCGATTTCATACCCTTGTCTGTCAATCAGAAGCTGGACGATTTTATCGATGGTTCGGTTATTGGCCAAATCAAATGCGGATAATTGAATCTTGAATGTCGCTTCAAGTTGATTGCTAAATCGCATCATCCCGATGGAATCAACTCCATATTCAATAAGGTCATTGTCAACGTCAATATCTTCCATTTCCACATGCAGAATTTGGGCAAACAAGGATGTAATGTATTTTTGCAGCGAGACTTGATCCGTAATATCAATGGAAATCTCGACTTTGTTCGTGCTTCTTTTTATGCTGCCATCACTTCCGATGTTCTCGGGATTTATTTCGATTCCCTTGCCCTCGAATCTCTTTTCTTTCATTGGCTGATCGAATAAGGACGTGAACCAATGTCTTTGTTTTTCAAAGGGGTATGTGGGCAATGAAATCCGATACAGGTTTGGGTTAGTATGGAAAAGTTTCCAGTCAATATCAAAACCTGTTACCCAGAGTTTGGCCAGTCGGTTCAGGTTTCCTTCATGAATGATCTTCTGAATGAATGCGTCTCCGGCCCCCCCTTGAGAAATGAGTTCTAAAATGTCCGCATTGGCTTTTATATTTCCTGAATATACATTTTCAATGTCATGCTTGCCCTGCATATATTCTGTCATTTTCCTTATCAATTCACGAATATCGGTTGCCACGATGGATAGGCGGACTTCCATATGTACCCGTCCGGTTTGCAGGGTGTATGCAATTTGTTCCAGAGTTGCATGTTCCTTTTCGGAAACCACGACGGAAGGGGGAGATTGAGAGCTGTTATCCGCGGATTCACTCGACAATGCTGGTCTTTTTTCACTCGCATGATTCGAGTCATATGCTCTTAGCTGATTACATTTTAATTGAATCTGATCGGAAAGGCTTATGACGTTTTGCAGATCACAGTTTCCACTGACTTGCTTCAGCATACTCGAGACATCTTTCAATAAGTCCTCCCGAATGGATTCCCTGGCGGAGCATTGCAGTACCTTTCCATCCATTTGCGATTGGGCCAAAAAATTTTCCAGGAATGGGATCATCTTTTTAACGAAGGCTTTCAAACGTTCTTCATTTCTGGCAGAAAGTATGATGATTTGAGGCTTTTCTTTTTGGCCGTCGTCTTTCAAATCCATTGATTTTTTTGCATCCGCCGATACATCCGGCATTTCATATTCTTCCAGAACTATGTGCGCATTGGCTCCCCCCGCCCCGAATGAACTGATTCCAGCCCGCCTCGGGAATTCCTTCTCTTCTCCATCGATATTTACTACCGGGCGACGCCATTCCGTCAATCTTTGTTGAACATAAAAAGGGGTCTGTTGAAAATTGATATTGGGATTCAATGGTTCGGAAAAAAGGGAGGGGGCCAATTGCTTGTGTTTCATTTGTAATAACACTTTTGTCAATCCGGCGATCCCGGCCGCTCCTTCCAAATGGCCCAAGTTCGATTTTACCGATCCGATGGCGCAAAACGGCCTCTTCTGTGTATATTTTCCAAATGCGTGGGTCAATCCGGCAATTTCGATGGGATCCCCCAACGCTGTTCCGGTCCCGTGTGCTTCAATATAGCTGATGGTTCTCGGATCCATGCTGGCTCTATTCATTGCTTTGCGGATCACATCCCCTTGTAACTTTGGATTGGGCACCGTATATCCGTTGGTTCTCCCGTCATGGTTAATTGCCGATCCTTTAATGACGCCATATATGTGATCCTTGTCCGCAATCGCCATTTGTAATGGTTTGATTAAAACAGCTCCGATTCCCTCGCCGGGAACAAAACCGTCCCCCCCAGCGCCGAAACTTCTGCAACGACCGTCGGTGGATGACATCTTGAGTTGAGAATGCATGAGATACTTGTTCGGATGAATCGATAAATTGACCCCCCCCACTATTGCCGCCATGCAATCTTGATTCATTAACCCTTCTATTGCCACATGCAAAGCGGTCAGGGAAGAGGAACATAAGGTGTCGATCGCTATGCTGGGGCCATGAGCTCCTAGAAAATAAGAGACCCGATTGGCAATCGATCCATACCCCGAACTTAAAGCGATGGGATTTCCTCCCTTCACATTGTTGATTCCGTAGAATTGGTACTCTCCATACATCACACCCACGAAAACGCCCACGTTGCCATGGTATTTTTGCCGCAAAAGATCGGGAGGATATCCGGCGTCTTCCAGTGTTTTCCAAGTCACTTCCAGAAAAAGCCTTTCCTGGGGATCCATGATTTTTGCTTCCAGTGGCGATATATTGAAGAACAAGGAATCGAATTTGTCCGCATCTTTTATAAAACCACCCCATTTGCAGTAAATAGAACCAGTTTTATTTTTATCCGGATCGAAATAGCTTTGGTAATCCCATCTCTCACGGGGAATTTCCGTGATGCTGTCTTGCCCGTTTTTTAACAACTCCCAATACGCTTCCACGGAACCAGCTCCAGGATATCGACCGCTCATCCCGATTATCGCGATATCGGTTTGCCGACCTATAGAGGCATCGCTGGCTACGATTGGATTCGGTTCTCTTTCCACAAGTTTCATTCTCTGATCTTTGGCCAGGGAATCCGGCATAGTTGATTCTGAGATTCCAAAGAATCGGAATAAATGGGAGCGATGATGATGTAGGATATATTCCGCGATTTCATGAATGGTTTTGTATTCAAAAAATAGCGTTTTCGATCCTTCTCCGAGATCCTCCTCTATCTTGATGTTCATCATGGTAATCATTAAAGAGGTGATTCCGAAATTTTCCAATGATATTTTTGGGTTGAGTTTATGAACCGGAATATTGGAAACCTGAGAATAAAGCTGTTTCATGTAATTCACGGTTTTTTCCAATAAGATCAGATCCACCGGATCCATGCTTTCGTCCTGACTTCTATCCGTTTCTTTACTTAGGATCACGTCCGTCGAATCCTCGGCGGAAAAAAACTGTTGCCGTGACACTGCTTTTTGTGGCCAATGCCTTTCCCTGGCAAACGGATATCCGGGCAAAGGTACTTTTTTAGAGGTTCCTTCAAAATAATACGACCATTGTATTACCGCTCCCTTCACCCAATGTGCAGCGATGCGGGATAAGCGATCTGAATGCGGCAAACCGGCCTCAGCTTCTGGGTTTTTTGTTTCCTCTGTTTTCTCCACTGTTTTTACAGAGTTAGTGGCTCGACCGATGAAAACTCCTTCCATCGACTCTTCACCGTTCAAAAAGGAAGTCAATTTCTCCTTTGCATCATCCACACTTTCCGCTGTAATGGCGATTCGTTCTTCCATTTCTTCCCTGCCCATGCAAAGCGTATGGGCGATATCGGTCATATGGAATCTCGTGATGTCCGGCTGACATAGGGCATTTATCATCCGTTTTACATATTCAATCAATTGATCCCTTGTTGCGGCAGATAATACTATCAAGACCGGTTTTTTAACTTGTTTCCCTGAAATTTCCGGTACTTCTTCATATGCTTCCACGATTACATGAGCACTCGAACCGGTTGCACCGAAACAGTTGATCAACGCTCGTCGGGGATGTGAACTCAAAGGCCAATCACTTACTTCACGTACGATTTTCAAGCGGCTTCCTTGCAAATCAATTAGTGGATTTATGGGGTCACAGTCTATGGAAGGGGCCAGTTTCCGATGTTTCATCTGTAAGAGCACTTTTGTCAATTGTGACATAGCGGAAGCGGATTCCAAATGACCGATATTTGGCTTGACCGAACCAATATAGCAAGGGAAATTTTCTGAATAATCCCGGTCAAATACTTTCCTCAGGGCCTTTATTTCCGATGCATCAGCAATCCCGGATCCGGTGGCAGCAGATTCCACGTACCCGATTGAGTCCGCAGGAACCCGGGCATTCTTCAATGCTTCCTGAATGGAAGCGGATTGTGCATTTGAATCGGGTGCCCCATATCGTCCGCTTTTCCCCGTATAGCCGATGGCCGTTCCTTTGATGATGCCGTGAATGAAATCCATGTTATTTTTCGCATCTTCCAATGGCCGGATCAGTATCGCACCCACGCCTTCTCCGGCTACCCAGCCCGTTCCCTGAGCACTGAAAGCTTGACTTTTATCATTTCTGGATAGCAGATTGATTCGCCATAGTGTGTCCTGATGATACGGATGCGCTATGACATTGACGCCACAGACTATCGCTGCTTGACACTCATTCCTTTTGATGCTTTCACATGCCAGATGAAGCCCGGTAAGGGCCGAAGAACAGGATGTGTCAATCGCCATGCTCGGCCCTGTCAGATGGAAGAAAAAAGAAATTCGGTTCGCTATGGACGAATGCATGGACATTCCCAACGCGGCCTGGTTTTTTTTCCATGCGTCCAACCCGATATTTGAATAGTCATACCACATGGCACCGACAAACACTCCGATCTTTTCCGCGGAACGTAGCAGATTTTCCCGCGTGTACCCCGCATTCTCAAGGCAGTTCCACGCAACCTCCAGACAAAGTCTTTCCTGTGGATCTACAATGCTCGCTTCCGCGGGAGAGATACCAAAAAACAGACTGTCAAAAGAATCGATTTGATCCAAAAACCCCCCCCACTTTGTATAGGTCTTTACATTCGACGGATCCGAATCATAATACATCGCACTTTCCCATCTTTTAGCTGGAACCTCTGTGATTGAAGATCTACCGGCTTGTAAATTATCCCAAAACGAAGCGATTGTCGGGGCTCCAGGGTATCGCCCGCTGATTCCGATAATGGCGATATCTCCTGGAATTTTTGGGTCAATCTCTCTTTTTTCTTCACCATCCTTGATCTCGATAGCATTCAGATAGCAGTTCAAGTTTTTTCGCTGGAAAAATCCGCCCAGAAAGCTATGCAAAAGCACATGCCGTTCATCCAGCTTGAAATCCGCTCGATTCCGCTCGAAATTCAAACCGCCGATCGGGACGATTCCTAGGTCGTATTCGGCCTGGTGATCCATCAATACCTGCCCCATATAGCCGGATTCGATCAATGCCTCATGAAGATAAGTATTGCCGAGGATAGGTTGTATGTCATCCGGATTGATAACAAAAAATAAACCGAACCCGGCTTTTTCAAAATGCTTCCTGTTAAAAGGCGTATAACTCGGCTTGAAGGTTTTTGAGAGCGTCGACGTGATTAAATTCAATTGATGTCGAACCGGATCATAGTAATAAATCCCCTCATTCATTCTCTCAATCACGTTCGGCTTGATATAAATGTATATCTTTATTGAGTAAAGTCCACATAGGGAGGGGTAGAGATACCTATGCCTCCCTTTCAATTGCGATGGTTGCAACAGTGCCAAAAAATCGCTAAATTTACGAAAAGATATGGTTCCACTATCATATTCTCGTTGAGATGCGCGGATGAGATACGCATCTTTCGGAAATGGGGTATGCGCCAAACGGATCGGCTCGACTGTCTTGGAAAATTTTCTTAGATGCAATCGCTTTGATTCGAATATCGCCATATCTTCTTTTGAAAGATATGTATATTTTAATTCTTTGCCGATATGCTTGAATTCGTCAGCACTTCGATATGATACACAGGTTTTAAAATGATCGGTCAGTCCGATACCCTTTTGGACCAAATACGCCTCAAGATTACTGCCGTCGGTTCCTTCGATATCTTCGATTTTTTCCCAACCCACTTTTTTCGGATCTGCGCCGTTTTGTCGTCCGCCCAACATACAGTGAACGAACATGTGGCCGCGATCCAGTTTGAATTCCGATCGGATTTCATCAAAATCAACACCGCTGATGGGATACAGTCCGATTTGATAGTCCGCTTGCCGGCTCAACAGCAGCTGTCCCATATAACCGGAATCCACGATGACAAGCCCCTTGCTGTAATCAAGATAAATCGGTTCGATGGCGTCCAATTGAGCGATGAAGAAAATGGAAAACCCCGATTGATCAAAATCAGATCGATGATATTCATTAAATATGGACGAATCAATGGACGGTTTGTCGTTGATCAGATACAATACATGATGGGTCGGATGATAGTAGTACACACCAGCTTCGATGTTTTCAACGGCATTCTCTTTTATATAGAGATAGGTCTGAACGGCATTTTTTCCTCCGGCGGAGGGATAGAGATATTTCGGTTTGTCCAATCCTTTGATCGACTGCTCTTTGAGCAATGACAAAAAGTTGCCGAACGTATCCAAAGGAATGGACTTTTGGGAATATTGCCGTTTGGCAGATCGTTGAATGTAATGTGTTTCCCTGAAAGATATTTTTTTTAGTGAAATGATCGTTTCCGGGGTATGAGCGGGTTCAAAAACAGGCTGCAGGGGCAGCGGTTTCTTCCGGGTATTTTTACGCAAATTTTCAAAAATGTGGGTCGCCATGAATTTGATCGAAGGGTCTTCCATAAAGTCTTCGAGTTCAACCGCTGAACGTATGTCATATATTTCATTTATTTTCTGCGTAACATTGATAAGCGTCAAGGAGGTCGTGCCGTAATCGAACAAATCCGCTTCAGGATCAATATCATTTATACTCAATGCTTCCTTGAATAAATCGCTGATTTGATGGATGATATCTTCCAGATTCGTTCCCTTTACAAAGGTTTCTTCAGAGAACTGTTCAGATTCAGAGGCTGGTGCGGACGTTGAGCCGGTCGGTATTTCCTCGAAAGTCACTCGCTGAGGCCATGGCAGGGCTTTACGATCTAATTTTCCATGCGCCGTGGTGGGTACGAGTGGAATCGGAATAACAAAATTGGGAACCATATGTTCCGGCAGCTCTCTTCCCATGAATTGACGGATCGATTTTGAAGAAAATGCCACATCAGAATCCAAAACGATGTAAGCCACTAGCTTGGGATCATCGGTTTTTGCATCTTGTACAATTACCGCTACATCCTTGATGTGGTCGTGGGATAAGAGTATTTCCTCTATCTCTTCCAACTCGATTCGAAAGCCCCGAATTTTTACCTGAAAATCAAGACGCCCAAGAAATTCTATATTGCCGTCTGGAAAATATCTGGACTGATCCCCGGTTTTATATAATCGTGCCATGGGATCCTGAGAGAACGGATTCGGCACGAATCGCTCCTTTGTCAAATCCGGACGATTCAAATATCCGCGCGCCAATTGAACCCCGCCAAGATACAATTCACCAATTTCCCCAATCGGTACGGGATTCAATTCTTGATCCAGAATGTAGGTTTGGGTATTCGCAACCGGAACGCCTATGGGTACTTTTCTATCCGCTCTCTCTATACAATTCCAATATGTGACATCCACAGCCGCTTCCGTGGGCCCATACAAATTATGGAGACCTGCATCCAGTGTTTCCATAAATTTCATCATCATTGTATAGGGAAGGGCCTCTCCGCTTGTAAAAACCCTTTTCAACGAAGTGCATCGCTGAACTCCTGGCTCGTTTAAGAAAAAATTGAGCATGGAAGGAACAAAATGGCATGTCGTAATCTGTTTTTCCTTTATAAACTCCACAAGATAGTTGCTATCCTTATGTCCATACGGCTTTGCCACCACTAAGGCCGAGCCGGTTAAGAAGGGCCAGAAAAACTCCCATACCGACACATCGAACGTAAAAGGCGTCTTTTGAAGCACCCTGTCCAGGTCTGTTAATTGATATTCATCTTGCATCCAAAATAAACGGTTGCAGATCGCTTTATGCGGCAGCATGCAACCCTTAGGCTTTCCCGTAGAACCGGATGTGAATATGACATACGCCAAATGATCCTCATGGGTTGTGCAGACCAAGTCTTGCTTCGATTCTTTCTTCAGCTTGCCCCATTCGCTATCCAGGCAAAGTTTCTCCCCTGTAAAATCCGGTAATAAATACTTGTTTTCCTCTTGCACCAGCAATATGC
>Ga0272440_1002609_pt1 | contig 13905 bp, 5 predicted proteins | sample SSMMMBAug17_FD_192440 | JGI IMG/M metagenome (GOLD analysis project Ga0272440, IMG submission 192440) | Marine sediment archaeal communities from Little Sippewissett salt marsh, Falmouth, MA, United States - SSM-MMB-Aug17 | ecosystem: Environmental > Aquatic > Marine > Wetlands > Sediment ...
TTAGTAATTGTTCATTTTGTTTTTGAACCAGGATTATACTGAAGAAGATGAATAAGGAATTCTCGGAAAATAAGTTCCTCATTAAAGAATTGTTCATTTTGTTTTTTGAACCATGATTACACTGAATAAGATGAATAAGATGAATAAGATGAATAAAAACACTTTAAATTCATCTTTTTCATCTTCTTCAGTGTAATCATGGTTCAAAAACGAAAATGAACAATTTTAAAAGAGGAATTTATTTTTCGCGCATTCCTAAGATGAATTAAAAGTGTTTTTTTCATCTTATTCATCTTTTTCAGTGTAATCCTGGTTCTAAAACTGATTATATTATTTAATATAATCAGTATGTTAATTTACTTATAGGGAACAAATCTATCCCATTTTCTATTGCAAAAGCCTCCTCATTGTTTTATACAAAGACTTTTCAAGATAAAGTAATAAGGGATGCTCTGAAAATACGTTCCCCATTTAAAAATGCTTGACTGTTCAACAATTTAAAAACAAGCATATGCGTACCAAACTTTTCATTTTTGTTTTTGAACCAGGATTACACTGAAAAAGATGGACACTTATTAAATGAGGAACTTATTTTCAGAGATTTCCTATTAACGATGATCACCTTCAAACATGGAGCGTCCTATTGAAACAATCAATATTCAATATTACAATCAATGCCGTTCTAATAATCATCGCATTGATTGGACTGTATTTAACCAGTTTATACAGCTATTTGCTGTTTCACAATATTGCAGAAATTTTTAGCATCATTGTTGCTTGCGGCATGTTCATGATTGCATGGAATTCGCAAAAATATATTCAAAGCAGTTATTTAATATTTATTGCCATTGCCTATTTATTCATTGCCGGCCTTGATCTTTTACATACGCTTTCCTATAAAGGAATGAATATTTTTCAAGATTATGATTATTATGCAAATCAATTATGGATTGCTGCACGTTATTTAGAAAGCATTACGTTGTTAATCGCCTTTTCTTTTGTAGGTCGGAAACAAAAAATTCAGCCCATATGGACATTTATTATTTATTTTATCGTTTTTTGCATCATTGTTTTAACAATATTTTATTGGAAAATTTTTCCGGTTTGCTTTATCGAAGGACAAGGGCTTACACCTTTCAAAAGAATCAGTGAATACATCATATGTCTGATCATCATTGTAAATATGACGCTATTAATGAAAAATCGCTCCCAATTTGAAGCATCTGTTTTTCGTCTGCTATTCTGGTCGATGATTTCAACCATCATTGCAGAACTGGCGTTTACCTTTTACATTAGTAATTATGGGGTCTCTAATCTGGTGGGGCACTATTTCAAAATATTTTCATTTTATTTTATTTATCGGGCAATCATTCAAACTGGTATCCAAAACCCTTACGATTTGATATTCCGGGAGTTATCACAAAAAGAAAAATACCTCCAAAAAGCGCGAATAGCAGCAGATCGAGCGAATCAGGCCAAAAGTGAATTTATTGCCAAAATGAGTCATGAATTGCGAACTCCTCTGAACGGCATTTTGGGGTATTCACAGATTCTGAAACGAGATCGACTGCTCTCATCATCACAACAATCAGGTATTTCAGTTATTGAAAGAAGCGGTAAACATCTTTTGGGACTGATCAATGACATTTTAGATTTATCAAAATTTGAGTCCAAACAAGCCATATCACATAAAACGCACTATCTCTTTGAAAACAGCCTGAACGATATCGCCAATATGTTACGAATAAAGGCTCAAGAAAAAAGGCTTTCTTTTCAAACCCAATTTGATAAAAACTTGCCACGTGCGGTGTATGCTGATGAAAAAAAAATATCTCAGATTTTAATAAACCTGTTGGGCAATGCAATAAAATTTACAGATCAGGGACAGATCACATTTAAAGTGGCATGTTTAGAAGAAAATAAAACTGATGATCAAACAATTCGGTTTATCATTGAAGATACAGGCGTTGGTATTGAACAGGATGACATAGAGAAAATTTTTCAACCATTTAAACAAGTTGGTGAGCAATCCAAATTAACAGAAGGTACTGGCCTCGGATTATATATATCTCGAGAGTTAATTCGGTTGTTGGACAGTGAACTTCAGGTAAAAAGCGAAAAAGGTGTTGGTACCACTTTTTGGTTTGATTTAATATTAAAACCATCAAATGAAGCAGATGTTATTGTTAAAACATCAGAGCAACCTGTTTATGGATATATTGATAATGATACCCAAACAATCCGATCTATCAAGGCATTGGTTGTAGATGATCGCTGGGAAAATCGCGTGATACTTACTGACTATCTTTTTTTCCTGGGATTTGAAGTTTCAGAGGCAATCAATGGAAAAGAATGTATTGAAAAATTTAAACAAGATCCTGTTGATTTCATTATGATGGACCTGTTTATGCCGGAAATGGATGGGTATGAAGCCAGTCTTGAAATACGAAAAATAGCCACATCGCCAGTGAAGATAATTGTTGTTTCTGCAAGCCATCCAAAACTCTCAGATACTGAATTGAAAGCCAAAGGCATGGATGCCTTTATTGAAAAACCGATTGATTTTTCTGTTTTGCTGGATACATTGGCAAAAAATTTGAATATACAGTGGCTTCTTGAACCACCAACAAATGAAACAATAGACAAAAAAGAAAAAGCATATCAAATTCCACCAGTAGATATATTAAAGAAATTTCTTAAACTATCAAGTGGTGGTGATATCATGGGAATTCGAAATCAACTTGATGAGTTGGCAAAAACGAATTCCTATCATCAATTCGTTTCTGAAGTGAAAGAATTGAGCTCAAATTTTAATATCAAAGCCATTCGGTATCTTGTTCAAAGATTTCTCAACGAGGTAGAAGCATGACATCATTCAATCAAGCAAAAATATTAATTGTTGATGACAATATGCAACAAATCGCCCCTTTGATTGATTCATTATCACAACATAACGCAATCCCATTGATCGCACAAAGTGGAGAAGATGCCCTTGAATTGATTCAGGAAAATCGACCTGACCTCATTTTAATGGATATCATTTTACCCTATGGATTGAATGGATTTCAAACCTGCAAGAAAATTAAATCCAATATGCAACATAAAGATATTCCCATCATTTTTTTTAGTTCGCTGAAATCCATCTCCGACAAAATGAATGCGTTTGAATCAGGTGGTGTAGATTATATTGAAAAACCGCTTGAAATTAAAGAAGTCCTAATTCGTGTGAGGACGCACTTAAAAATAAAGCATTTACAGGATTTGCTGGTTCAGAAAAATGAAGACTTGAAAGCAGCAAAAGATCAAGCTGACCTGGCCAATCAATATAAAAGTACTTTTCTGGCCAATATGAGTCATGAAATTAGAACGCCCATGAATAGCATTATCATTGCCAATGATTTATTATCAGAAACTAACTTGTCAACAAGCCAGTCAGAATATGTAGAGATATTGAAATCATCATCCAACCATTTACGTACGATTATTAATGATATTTTAGACTTATCTCTGATTGAATCTGGAAAGTTAAGACTTATTGATGAAAACTTTGATTTGTATCAACTGATTGACGATGTGAAACGAATGTTTTTGTATCCGATCAAAAAAAAGGGATTGGCTTTTTCCTGCAGTCGGGCTGATCATGTGATTCAATTTTTTGAAGGGGATGCCGATCGAATCAGGCAAATTTTAATCAACTTAATTGGCAATGCCATAAAATTTACAAAAACAGGTGAGATTAGACTGAATGTTCAGCATGATCAAACAGATCCAGATTCAGACATACAAAACATCAAATTTGAAGTCCATGACACAGGCATTGGTATTGCCAAAGAACAACTCGCTGCCATTTTTGAAGATTATATTCAGGCCGGTAATACCATTCGGAGACAATTTGGTGGTACAGGACTGGGACTATCAATCTGTAAAAAATTGGTAGATTTAATGGGTGGATATATTTCTGCTGAAAGTGAAGAATCCAAAGGAAGTATTTTTTCATTTACACTTCCATTGAAGCCCTGCCCAAATATTAAGCAACAATCTAAGAGTGTTACAGAAAATAGGCATGGATTTAATATTCTTTTGGTTGATGATGTTCCCATAAATCGTAAAAGTGCTGGCCTTTTGCTTCAGCGTATGGGCCACAAAGTTATGATGGCTAAAAATGGTATCAATGCGATTGAAACATTAAAGTCAAATACATTTGATATGATATTCATGGATATTGAAATGCCTGAAATGGATGGAATGACGGCCACGCAACTCATTCGTCAAGGCAAAGCCGGAAAAAAGGCACAGAGCACGCCTGTAATTGCCATGACCGCTCATGCAATGGCAAGAATCAAAAAAGAGTGTTTTGATGTGGGTATGAATCATTTTATTTCCAAACCAATCAATAAGAAAGAGCTGACAGAGCTCTTTGAAAAGTTCACCTCTTCTGCAAATATTCATGAATCATTCCGATCGTCAGGTCAAACACATCCGCCAGACACAAGAAAAGATTTAAATTTTCTTGGCCTGATTAATGCCTTTGATGGTGACAAGGAAGGGGCTCATGAAATAATTGAGCATGCCCTTTTTGATTTTGATAAGTATATTGATCAATTACGACAGGCATACGAATCAACTGATTATGACAATCTTAAAAACGTATCCCACATATTGAAAGGTTTGACTGCTAATATACATGCAAATATGAGCAATGAATGTGCAAAAAAATTGGAAGATGCGGCAAAACGAAAAGACGATGCCCAAATAACTGATGCGTATCAATTGTTTATGTCGCAAAGTCAGCGATTGAAAATTGAAATGAAAGATGTAATAAATCCTAACAAAAATATTTGAATTTTCAATTAGATATGATATAATTATTTTTATTAATCATGGAGATTGATAATATGCAAAATTCGATTAACACAAAAGACATGATTGATGCCTTTAAACTCAGTCTTGAAGAAAATGATCCTATAAAAGCGCGGGTTATTCTGTCGTATATTGAGGAGGTAGATAACAAAACTCAATACCGACTGTTATTTGAACTCGTTCGATCTGATGTTAGTTTTCATTTGCCGCTTTTAATGTATTTAATGGATCAACATCACACGTTTTGTAGACAATATGAGATTATAGAAGAAACATTGATCTCCTATGCGTTTGATTATCCGGATATATTTGCAGATGCGTTACATTCCGATATGATAAAAAATCCGCAAATATTGATTGAAATTGTTGAAAAAGCCGAAACAATTAAAAATGAAACCCTATAGAAAGATCCATTCTATCTGATGGGGGGGGTTGTGAGAATATTTTTTATTGAATAAGAACAAGTTTTTAAGTTTTTAGGTGATTTCTTTAAAAAAAAAGATACCATAATCAAGAAAAATGCCAACGATCATCTTAAAAAATAATCGCGAAGTCTTAGAACTTCCAATTAAAATAGTTGAATTTTTTGAATAATTATGGGAGATTCTTTTCCAGAAATACCTTGCTAACCAATAAATTACAGCAACTGTAATTTAAGCTTACAAAAAAAAGGAATAGAGATCATGATGATTGATGACGAAACATTACAGGTTTATGTCGAAGAGTCAGAAGAACATCTGGCAGATATTGAAAAAGACTTGTTGACCATTGAAGAAATGGGATCGGATATTGATGAAAACCTGGTAAACAAAGTTTTTCGCGCTGCACATTCAATTAAGGGAGGCGCTGGATTTATGGGCCTAAATGGAATCAAAGAATTGTCCCATAAACTAGAAAATGTGCTTGGACTTATTCGAGAAAAAGAAATGACCCCCACTTCTGAAGTTGTAAGCGTTTTACTAACAGGTTTTGATCGTCTGAATGAACTAATGGAGAATGTTAATGCCAGTAATGAAATGGATATTTCAAGTCAGGCAAACGCGCTGGAAAACCTGACAAATTCTTCATTGTCTCAGGAAGATAAAGAAAGCGTTGATCGAACAGTGGATATATCATTACCCAATGGTCAGGTAATATTTCAGATATGTGAATTCGATATGAAGCAGGCGAGAAAAGGTGGGAAATTTGTTTATCTCGTGGAATATGATTTGATTCATGATATCCATTATAAAAACAAAACACCGCTTGATATTATAACGAAAATTCAACAAAGTGGTATGCTTATAGAATCAAAAGTTGATATTACCAGTGTTGGCACACTTGATGACGATGACATCAACAGAATTCCCTTTTATGCGTTACATGCCTCAATTATAGAACCTGATCTGATTGGTGATGTGCTTGAACTGGACAGTAAATATATTCATATTCTTTCTGAAGATGATAACGCAACCGATACGGCTCAGGAAGCTCCACAAACTGAACAAAAACGCCCTGAACCTGAAACCATTGAACAAAAAGCACCAGAGCCAAAGAGGCCACCAAAACAGAAATCGCCACCTTCAAAAAAATCAGGGGGTGATAAATCAGAACCTGCCTTACCAGAGACAAAAGCTGAGGCAACTTTTACAAAAGAAACAAGTTTACGTGTAAATATTAGTTTATTAGACTCGTTGATGAATCTGGCTGGAGAACTCGTCCTTAGTCGTAATCAGTTAATACAAAGCATTTCATCAAATAATGAACATGGTCTGGATATGGCAAAACAACGCATTGATATCGTAACATCAGAGCTTCAGGATGCCATCATGTTAACGCGCATGCAACCCATTGGCAAAGTGTTCAGTAAGTTTCCGCGGGTTGTTCGTGAGCTTTCCAAGGATCTGGGTAAGGAAGTGAAACTTGATCTTGAAGGTAAAGAGGTGGAGCTTGATAAAAGTATTATTGAAGGTCTGAATGATCCATTAACCCATATGATTCGAAATTCGGTGGATCATGGGATAGAAACACCTGCTGATAGAAAAGAATCAGGAAAAAAAGAAACCGGACGTGTTCTCATGCGCGCCTATCATGAAGCCGGTCAGATCAATATTGAAATTATTGATGATGGAAAAGGAATTGATGGCGATGTTCTGGCATACAAAGCGATTGAAAAAGGACTGTTGACTGAAGATCAAGTTGAAGCCATGTCTGACAAAGATCGTGTAAACCTTATATTCTTACCTGGATTTTCAACAGCGAAAACAATCAGTGACGTTTCCGGTCGAGGTGTCGGGATGGATGTTGTCAAATCCAATCTTGATGCCTTAGGTGGTGTTGTTGATGTGCAATCAATTGTTGGAGAAGGAACAACGTTTCGAATTAAGCTTCCATTAACTTTGGCAATTGTACCAAGTTTATTGGTTTCCATTGGTGAAGAGCGGTTTGCCATTCCTCAGGTCAACCTTGATGAATTATTACGTATACCTGCCAATCAGGTCAAAGAACGTATTGAAGTTGTGGGGGATGCCAAAGTCGTTCGACTGAGAGAGGATTTATTGCCTGTTCTTAGCCTGTCAGATATTCTGGGATTTGAACAACAGCCATCAGAAAAAGCAAGTGCCGTCAATATTGCAGTGGTTTCGGCAGGCGCTTTAAAGTATGGCTTGATTGTTGACAAGCTACATGATTCTGTTGAAATTGTTGTTAAACCTTTGGGACGTCATTTGAAAAGCTGTAACGAGTATGCAGGGGCGACGATTTTGGGTGATGGACGCGTCGCATTAATCCTGGATGTTGGAAACCTGGCATCTCGTGCGGAATTGACAAATATTGAAGGTGGAATGACATCTTCCACTGAAGAGGATCTTCAACAAAACAATATCCTGGTTGGCGATATCGAACTGTTTCTGCTGTTTCGATCATCAAAGACAGAGCAATTTGCGGTTCCATTGAATCTTGTTTCTCGAATTGAAAGAATCAAAGCACATCAAATGGAAAAACTTGGGGATCGCTTTGTGATTCAATATATGGGCGGAAGTATACCTTTGTTTGCCATGCACGAGGTGGCAGCAGTCAAACCCATTGAAGAACAACAAACTTATATTGTTATTGTATTTATTATTTCAGGAAAAGAATTCGGCCTGCTGGTGACAGGACCACTCGATACTGCCGAGGTTGCTGTGGATGTTGATGATCGTGTATTCAAACAACCGGGAATTCTCGGTTCGATGGTGATCCGCAAAAGTACAACACTGATTGTCGATATTTATGGCTTTATTAAGACAATTCAGCCTCAATGGTTAGAACAAGAAGAAGCCGGGGAAGAAGAACGACCAACTATTCTTCTGGTAGAAGATGCGGCCTTTTTCAGAGAGCAGGTCCGCGCCATATTGAATGATGAAGGCTTCAATGTAATCACTGCTGAAGATGGCGTTGTTGCCTGGAATCAACTTCAGGCCCACGATGAAGAAGTTTCCATTGTTGTCACTGACATTGAAATGCCGAATATGAATGGCTTTGAACTGTCTCAAAAAATAAAGAAAGACTCAAGATTCTCATCAATACCAATAATTGCTGTGACCTCCCTATCTGAAGAACGTCATCGCATTGAAGGTAAAAAAGTGGGGATTGATGATTATCAGTTAAAGCTGGACCGACATAAATTGATAGAAAGTATAAAAAAGTTTATTCATCAATCATAAACAGATCAGGAAAAGATGAATCTGGACGAATCTGATGTTCGCCTGATTCGTTGTATATCCTGATAAAGATTAAGGAATGCCCGGAAAATAAGAGGCTCAATTTTTTTTGTTCGTCCAAAAAATTAAGGTCGTATAGAGACGTAGCATGCTACGTCTCTATAGTACAATTTCCTCAAAATGAAGAATATCAATAATGGGGAAGTTATTTTTTAGAGTATTCCAAAGTGTAAATGACACCGATAAACGTCAGAGACGCACTGATGTGCGTCTCTATAAATATCGTTACCTGTGAATGGACGCATGTATTAATTTCACTCCCAAAAAATCTGATCTGATAAAAAAACCGGTCCATCCGCACAAACATGAAAATAAGACGGCTTCAAATCGTTTGATTTTACAGCACAACCAAGACATGCCCCCATACCACACGCCATATATGTTTCAAGAGAAACCTGACAGGCGACATTCATTTCTTTAGAAATTTCGGAAACCTTTGATAGCATGGGTTGCGGACCACAGGCATAAACGATATCAGGGGCTTGTTGATTGATATGCATGTCTAAGTCATCAGTTACAAAACCTTTTGTGCCGGCACTGCCATCATCTGTGTATATTTCAACTTGAATACCCAAAGATTGAAAAGAATCTGTACAAAGTACATCATTTGCTGTACGTCCGCCATTCATCACATAACATTGCGAACCATTATTCAATAGACATTTCGCAAGAAAACGCATTGGCGCAACACCGATTCCACCTGATACCAGAATGGTCTTTTTATGAGATTTGTTTAAGCAAAACCCATTGCCAATAGGCCCTAAGATATCAATCCATTGATTTGGCTGATATTCGGATAGGGCAAGGGTTCCTTTGCCGATCACTTTGTATAATAATTCAATACAATCACTGCCATGCTCATTTTGAAATAGGTTATGTATGGAAAATGGACGGCGGAGAAGTGGATAATAATTATCTGACAAGCGGATCATTACAAATTGTCCTGGCGTCGTTTTTTCAAAGCCTTTTTCACATTTTAGGCAAAGTTGATAATATGCGCCATGAACTTGTTTGTTACGAATAATTTGAACTTTTTGTTGGTATACCATATTTAGACCCTACTAATTTGCCAAGTTTCGGTGCAAACGAAACGCAAAACTATGAATACGTCTTTCATCTATAGGCGTTGCATCGTCATAGTAGAAATAAAAAGGAATATCTTTTCGATAACGCAACAAGCTTTCTTCAATCAAGCCATTATCACACCCCCAACAACTTGTCACAAGAACACCATCAATATTGCCCAGTTCCCATTGATATAAAGCATTTCCCACTGCAATGGGAGAACCACCATTGACTCTCGGATCCAAAACCTTTTCTCCGCATGTAATGGCTGTTTCAATGTTGGGCTGCGGTAGCCAGGGATGTTTTTGGCACATTGAACGATACAATTCCTTACGAATACGAATCATATTGGCCCGGTAAACCATTCTCATGCTCTGGCTGCTGTTTCGACCAAACAAAAGCGGCGGATGATATATCCCTAAATATTCCAGAAAATCACATACCGGTTCCTGTAAAATACGAATGTTATGATCACTGAACATCTCATAAATCCCCCCATTTGCAAAATCATTGCCTTTTGTCAGAATATCGCCTGTTACAAAAACTGTTCGGTAGTTACTTTCTGGGTTGCTGCTTCTGATGGCCAGGAATGCGTCTGATGCCCGATGCAATATTTCCTTAATTAATAACCATTGCCACCCCATTTGCACAGGATAGAGCCATCCATCAAGCGCAGGTTGTCCCATTGTTTGAGCGATCTGCTGAGAATAATACTGGTACAATTGTTTTGCCTGCCCGGGATGTATTTCTTCAGTCATATAATACAAGTATAATTGACGAACAATATCCAGTGCAACCAATCCTGTCCAGACCTGTGCTGCCATTTTGGGCCCTCCGGCAATTTTCAGTGTCGATACTTTGATATTGCGATCCATACCCAGACGATCCAAATTAATTTGATCTTTGATGCCAAAGCCTGCAGCCCTGCACATTTCACCGGTTATTTGCATGAGTCGGGTTTCTTTTGTCGGTGGGTTTTGTTTCAAATAGTCTTTAAAAGCACTCCAGATTAATTGATACGACAGACACTCCTTACCAGAGCAATCCTGTTTGCCAGATAGTAAGACATCGTGGGAATAGTCGCTTGCTACATCTGCATCATAGCCATTGGCCCGATAAACAGCAGCAAACATGTCTCCAAAGTAGGCAAGGCTTGACATAAAAATATATTTGACGTTTTTATCCAGATATTTGCCTGAATGTTTTCCATGATCCATATAAGCAATTGCATGGCTGTTTTCGACTGGATAACTGTCTTGCATGTATTGATATACCGATTGCATAAATGCTTGTATGCGTGTGACATATCCGGCAGTTCCACCATGACCATCACTTTCAAGAAGTGTGTGCGGATAACCGCGCATGATTTCCTGTAGAAATTGTTCGGTAAACGATGTGGGTCCACATCCAAAAGATGCGATCATTAAAGGAAACATATCATTCATGTTTTTGGCTGTGAGTGCTGCACGTAAAAAAAGATTGGAATCTGCCCAGTAGACTTTTTTAAGTGCTGCCACTGATGAATCAATTGAAATACAATCAGATGGAATGGCCATAGCCCCATTTTGACGAATTAAATTGGGAATATCCGCATTAATCGCCCGGTCATGGATGACATGTAATGATCCACAAACCAATACCATTGGAATTTTTTGGTTTCTTGCTTCAGTAATGGCTTGATTACCTATATTTATTAATTTTGTTTCATAATTGTTTTGCGAAATGGTGGCCTTTTCAATGGCATTGCCCAATTGAATCGCGGACGCATTCAAATATTGACTATACTTCAACAATTCCCAGACCAGTGTCCAATGGTTTAAGCCATTTGCAAATGATAAATTGGGGCGCAAAACTTTAACAGAACTGCCTTTGGATGCAAGCGAACGCGCAATGATATCAGGCAGTGCATGTTGCGTAACACAGGGTTTTCCACCATGTCCTTTTGATGGATCGTAGTCTGAAATTTTGGGAAAAAACATGATATCATCATCTGTTTGACAGACAGCATGAGCAATTTTTGTCGGACCACACGCATCAAAGCTATTACATAATTGTTCTCCTTTAGCCAGGGATCGGGAATCAGAGCGCAGTATTTTGACTGAAAAACCCAATTGAGAAATCAATGTCGCTGCCCAGGGTAAGTATCGGGCAAGAGGGCCAATCAATGGAATTGCAATTGTCTGGCTCTTGGGTTGGGTTTGTTCAAAGGCATCTAAAAGAGATTGTCTCATTTGAAATGGATTGATCAAATCAGTGGGCAGTTTGGGGCGATTGCTTGAAATTACTTCATATTTTGGACAGGCGCCGCCAGTCAGTGCAACACGAACATCATTGCCAATTTTGATACGTGTTCGCTCAATGGGACATAAGGTTTTACATTTTGGATCTTTGCATTGAAATTCTTCCCTGGAAACAATTTCAGCAGTCAGGATCTCCTGAATGTCTAGTTTTTCTTTGGATGCCAACGAATCAATTTCATTCATCACACACAGTCCAATTCCCCATGCCCCCATCGCGCCTGGATTGGGAGGGACAACGATGGAACGGCCTGTAATTGATGCCAGAGTCCAGGCGAGAGAGGGATTTGATGCAGGTTTGCCTTGAAAAAATATTGTTTCCGATAAGGTTCGTTGTCCCATCACACGATTTAAATAGTTGTATATTACAGCGTATTGAAAACCTGCAAAGATATCTTCAAGCGTAAATCCATCCTTTAATGCCTGAGCGCCGGCATCTGCAACAAATACAGTACACATCTGACCTAAGTCAGGGGGTTTTGTTCCATCTTTCGCCATTTGAACGAATGTTTCAATTTCTGTCACATTGTAAAAGGCGGCCTGTTCTTCCAGAAAAGATCCGGTTCCTGCACTACATGCCTTATTCATATCACTTTCAACAATGCGTCCGCCACTGATTCGGATATATTTGGCATCTTGACCACCAATCTCAATGATGGTCAAATCTTTTCCTTTATTCACATCACACCTGATTGATGCAGTGGCATGAGCGACAATTTCATTTAAAATGATAATGGATTTAGTTTCAGGAAAAACACCCCGAACAAGGGTGGCAACAGCTTCACGTCCGGAACCAGTCAGGCCAATTCCGCGAACATCAGGCACACCCTCCAATAAAATTGTCTGAATCAAACGATAGGCAGCATCAATGGGATTACCATTGGTACGATCATAAACATCCAGAACAGGCTCTCCTGTTTGAATTGATGTCAACACTGCTTTGGAACCGGTTGACCCTAAATCAAGACCGAGTACAACAGGAATTTCATATGGATTTTCAGTGACTGGTGGGGAAGACATCATATGGGTATGGTCTTTCCATATCGAAGCTTTTGATAAGACTTTAAACCTTTTTTTCTTTTCCCGAATTAATTGATCAGGATTGTCTGGTAATGGAAAACTGAATTGATCAAGCTGTCTCATCCCCATAATGCAAGCGCCAGTGGCCTCAAAGGACAAAAAGTTTTGTGGTAAGTGCACAGGTTGTTTACAGATTGTTTCAAATGCTTTCACCAATGATTGAATTTGTGCGCACCCTCCAATGAGATATATTGGGCCTTCAATTTGATTACGTGCCAGCAATGCACTCGCATTTCTGGCAACCGATTCAAAAAATCCCTGGAACAAGTCTGGCAAAGGTTTACCTTGATTGGCATAATGCGTCATTTCACTCTTGGAAAAAACTGCACATCGGGCAGTGATTGGAATTGATGTGTCTGCTGATTGTGCCAGCCGATCTGCTTCAGCGATATTCATTCCAAAACGTGATACGATTTTTTGGATATTCTCACCCGCTCCTGATGAACACTTATCATTTTCAAGGTAATGATATTGATAATTTTGGGAGGATATTCTTTCTCGTGACAGGACGCTATAGCCTCTTGCACCTACCCGAATCAGATTGACCTGCTCTGGCATATTCATATCATAGGCAAGGGCAGATTCCTGGCAGATATCTTCAGGCAAAATCATCACCGGATCACCGAGTTGATCAGCGTAAATTCCGGTGGCACATAGTCCTGTACATTTTGATATATTATTTTCAATATACCATTGTCTGAATATATCAAAAGGGTTGCCTTCATGGGAGCGATAATCAATGTTTTCCCAGATAAGCGTGTTATCGCTTTGAACAATTGCGGTTGTAAAGCTGATTGATGATTTGCCGATATCGCAGGATGCAATTATTGGAGTCATTCTTTCTCCTTTGAGTTTTGTTTGAT
>Ga0272440_1002610_pt1 | contig 13905 bp, 6 predicted proteins | sample SSMMMBAug17_FD_192440 | JGI IMG/M metagenome (GOLD analysis project Ga0272440, IMG submission 192440) | Marine sediment archaeal communities from Little Sippewissett salt marsh, Falmouth, MA, United States - SSM-MMB-Aug17 | ecosystem: Environmental > Aquatic > Marine > Wetlands > Sediment ...
TTGGAATTTGATAATCGTTATCAGTAACAAAACCATGAATAATATTTTGATTTCCGCGGGACATTTTTAAGACCAGCAGGTCTGTTTGATCGGCAGTCCATCGGGCCTGAATTTCAGGATAACCACTATACTTTGCTACAATAACATATTCAACATATGACTCATTTATCATGCCTTCAAGGCTGCTGGCTGTAAATCTGCCTTTGCTATCCGTGCGGGTTTCATCACGAATTGTTCCCTGATAACGGACTTCAATCAGTGCATTTTCAACCCCTGAACCGGTCTGTGCATTGATTACCATGCCATTCAGCACGACAGCAGGTTTCAGAGAAAAGTTTACAATTTCACCAGAGGCTCTATTTATTTCTACGTGCGTCAGATAATTGTCAGACACATTCTTAATGACATAATCAGAGGCTTCAGGAATATTATCAAAAACGTAATATCCAGATTGATCAGTAATTGCATATGTCCAGAAAGAGTGTGATTCAGAAAATATGGTTATCATGATATCAGAAAGCGGCGTATTGCCAATATTGTCAGAAAGTTTAACTGTGCCAGAAACCTTACTTGCAGGTCTTAATGTCACGATTTTCGTATATAAATTATCATCAATGACAAAGGCTTTTTCGAAATAATCAATCAATTGCGATTCATCAGGCGCCATGACCAGAAAATAATAGTCTCCTTTAGGAATTCCACCAATTAGAAATTGGCCATCCGCTCCGGTATAGCAATCCAGGGGTTGAATGAGATTATATGATGTTATTTCTACTCTGGCATCAGGGACAGGGTCGCCATTCCAACTTTTAACCCTACCGCCAACAGTGAAACCAGTGATCAAAGAAAAATTAATACGTATTGATCCAGTGCTGACAAAAGTTTTTACCTGTGTCATGTAATTTGTATCGCTGTCTGGTGTGGCAGTCACACGATAATCATCATTTACTGGCAATCCATTAATAACATATCTGCCCATTTTATCAGTGAGTCTCCCATTGTTGGCATCAGTGGAATCTGATCGGGCTGTAACCATAATATTTTCCAGACGTTTATTGTTTGAATCCCGAACAACACCTGAAATTGAACCGGTTTCAATTAATTCAAAAGTTATTCTATCTGCCAGCTGATGCGTAGAGATGGGAGTTGCTTTGCTCTTTTTTGACACAATCTTATCCGTTGCGTAATAAAAAATTGATTGTTCATAAAGGATGTAGACCACATAATCATCTGCCAATTTCAATCCACCCATTTCATAGTGTCCATTTGAATCCGTGTTAATGAAGCCCAAATGTGATGTACTATCAGACCAGGCTTCAACACGAATATTGGACAAAGCCTCGCCTTCTGAATCATAAACATTACCTGAAATTGTCGCACCTTTTTGCAAAACAAAATCAATATTGCTTTGATCCTGTGTTAGATCAATTTTTTGGGCCTGTCTATATGAAGTGGCATTGTCATAAAATAGCTGTTTGTAAACATTTGATTCCAGGGAGACAATGTAATCGTTTGAAGATTCCAGGCCCTTAATTTCATAGTTTATTTTTTTTGTACCTTTATATGTGACCATTGTCTGATTTTCAGATTTGAGACTTACTGACCATGCATAAATCCAGACAGTTTCTCCGGTGATTGCATTTGGAGGAAATTCAATTTTTCCTTTCAGTGTACGTGTATCTGTCAACAGTTCCAGATGAATGTCGTTTTGATGACCGCCGGATAAATCAATATTTTTGTGAGCGACATATGGATACTTCTCAGTGGGAATAATATCTACAATATAATTATCAGCGGGTTTTAAACTCGTAAACTTATAGGCAACTTTATATGGTGAATCCGGGTCTGTCCCAACAATCATTTTCATTCTGACATCAGTAGAACCTTCGCGATGGACCTTAACAAAAACCTTTTGCTGATGTTCAAGATTAAGAATATACCCAGAAATAGTTCGTCCTGGTAATTGAAGCTCACAATTGGCGTTTATGATATCCGAATCTTCTATGGTTATGCTGATTGTATTATTCTCATACTTTTCATGTTGAAAGCGTAATTCATAAGATTCATCTCCAGGTAATCCTGTTAATTTGAAATTATATGCTTGAGAAATATCATCCGTGCTGACATCATCTGCAAAAAATTCATTGGATGTATTCCATGCTTCCACATTGACACCTGCTAAAGGTTGTCCATTTGCAGTAATCAATCCTTGAATACTGAATCCTTTTGATAAAAGTATGTCACATGTTTGTGGTGTCACATAAGTACCAGGTGTAACCCATGTTGCCTCATCCCATTTATGAACGGTTTTCGTAGTATTGTAAAAGGCGCTGAGATAACTTTCCTCCCAGACATAAATGATATAATCTGTGGCATGTTCATTTAGGCCTGAAAACCTGAAATAGCCATCACTATCAGTTTTTTCGGTGTATAGACGTTCATCAAAGGCTGACCAGGCATTGACAAAAATGCCTTCACCAGCATGGACCTGTTCATTTTGATCGTTTATGAGCATAATCGTGCCATCAATGACAGCCCCTTCATCCAGATGAAAATCAATATTATACACATCCCCACTGGTTAAATCGACATGGTCTGCATTTTTCTGCTTGTTCTTATGAAAAAAGAACTGAATGGGGTATTCGGCGGAAAAGGCGGAAACAACATAATCCTCCGCAGGTGGCAGATTGGGAATTGAATACAAGCCCGATTCGTCAGTTGTTGTGCTGTTATTCGTTCCTTTTGAGAGCGACCATGTTGAGATTTCTGCACCTTTTAAAGGTTCATTATCCTTATTATATACATGTCCAAAAAGTGTGCTGCCTGTTTTCAAGAAAAAATTAATTTGATCGGCTTCTGGTTTCACTTTTTTAGCCTCTTTCCGATTATCTGTCAGATTATATGCTTGATAAGGATAGAGATTATCACTGGAATCAATTTCAACAATGTAAGCATCTTCGAGACTGTCCGGGATAGAAAGCCCCACAATCGTATATGCGCCATTTTGATCTGTCATAGCGCCATTGCCGGATTTAAGTGTATCAGACCATGCATTTACCCAAATATTACTGACAGGAAGGCCATTTTCTTTCTGCCAGACAAATCCTCTGATATTGCCAATTTTTTCGGTATTAATGACTATGTTGATATTTTCAACATACCCATCCTGTGGTCTGACAGTTCTTGCGAAATCCCATGATAAAACGCTTGATGTTGGCAAATCCTCGCCAACTGTTTGATTTTTGGGCAAATAATAATACACTTCTGAATGATCTTCCGCTGACCATGCATAGACGCGATAATCTTTTGCATCCAGTAAATGCGTAAATGTATAATATCCATTTTTATCAGAAATCGTGGTTTGCGAATTAAATGTCAACATGGAGAATACAGAGACTTCGATTCCCGACCGAGCCTTTCCATCAATGGTAATTTGGCCTTTAATGCCAAGTTGTGGCACTTTTGTTAAAGCAAAGTTTATTTCCAGATTATCTGTTTTAGTCGTTTGCGGTATAGCAGTAATCGGATTTGATTTATTCCTATAATATTCACCAAGATATTGATTATTATCTGGTGGTGGCCAGGCTGAAACAATCAGGTTATTTGCAGCAGGTAATCCTGTGATGGTGTAATCGCCATTTTGATCGGTCAATGCACTGTCGAGAAATAAGGGATATTGCGAGGCATTGGTTTTAATATGAACTTCAACAGTACACCCTTCGAAGGCATTATTGGTGTCAACACCACTAATATCAGCGGTTGTAACACGTCCCTGAATCGTTCGGCCATCAATTCTGATATAGCTTTGTTTTTGAGCGGAGTATGATGCATCGGCTGTATTAGCTGTAAGTGTTACTGTATAAATTCCTGCTTTTGTATACACATGTGAAATCGTATTTGCTCCCGAACTTGATGTTGTATCATCACCAAAGTCCCATAACCAGGATTGAATTGAATTTTCGTTGTCCCGGGTCAGATTCACAAATTGGACATCTAATGGCACTGGCCCTTTTGTATTTGTGGATAGAAATTTTACTTCTATAACAGGCGATTTTTTCGTGACCTCAACCTCTAATTGACTCGTATTGCTTCCGCCTGGTCCAGTTACAGTTAATGAAACGATATACTTTCCAGGTTCAGAATAGTCATGATTGATTTCAGTTGAATTGTTTTTGCTGCCATCACCAAAATTCCACTCCCACTTATTTATCACTCCAATGGATTGATCCTTAAAAGAAACTCTCAGCGGATCAACTTGAGAAATCTGAACAAAAGAAAAATCTGAAACAGGCGCACCAACATTAGGTGTAAAATTTACAATAATGGATGTGGCTTTCTTAATTTGTAATTGATATGGTGCATTTAATAATTCACTATTTGCAAATACGTTATCTATGCGATAACCATTATCAGGTGTTGGTTTGATCTTGATTGTGTCATCTTCGCGAACCTCAATAAAGCCAGAAGGTTCAACTGAGCCGCCTACACTATGGGTAATATCAACCAGATACGTTGTAAATTCAGATTCAAAGAATGCCACTATCGTACTATCTTTTTGAACATTCCAGAAAGTGTAAGATAGACGCTTGCCTTTTGATTCACCATCAACAACCACATCTTTTATTACACATCCATCTGATGGTTTCATTTGAAATGTCTGGGTGTCTCCTTCTGAAAGTGTTATTTCACCTGATGGAATAATAGATCCACAGGGATTGGCTTCATTGTTTACTGATGCTGATATCGTTATGGTGGGTTTCTTTTCAAAAATAGCTTCAATTGAATGATCTTGTGATACAAAAGAGAATAAATAGGATTGTAATGGCCCTTTTGAGATTCCATCAACAATAATATCTTTTAGAAAGCTACCCGGATATGAAAGGAATACAAATAATTTACTTTTACCTTGATCAATGACGACATTACCCGAAGGTGATATGCTGCCATCTCCATCAACTTGTGTGAATATTGTGTGCTTTTGTGTTTCTAGAAAGGTAATCGATAATGTATGATTTTTGGAAACATTTCTAAACGTATATTCATTACTATTTATTGTAATTGGATCGCCATCTATTAGGACTTCACCAACAACATAACCATTTTCTGGTAAAAAAGTGAGTGTCTTGTTTTCACCATGAAATACAGAAAAGCTGCTATTAGATGTAACGACCTGACCATAATTATCATTGTTGATTTCAACTGTAAGTGTATATTGTTTTGGTTTGAAAGTGACTGACAACTTTTGTTGATTATCAGTCACATTATTAAAAGAAATTTTTCTATCTTGCGGGATATCGACAGGTGTTTCATTTTTAAGGATTTGCTTTATTTCATATCCAGTATCAGGAATGATTGTAAAAATAATATCTTCTCCATGCAAAACAGTGTCACTGCCTGTGCTTGATTGTATTGTACCCTTTTCGCCTTTCTCAACTGTAATTTGATATCTCAGTCGTTTAAACATGGCAGTAATACGATGATTGGATCGGATATTATTGAACACGTAATCCTTTAAAGGCGAACTGAATTGAATTTCACCATCAACCATCCATCCATAAAACTTGTAACCTTCATCAGTATCCATTTCAAACGACTGGCTGTCACCCATTTCTACAGAGATTAATCCTTCAGGTTTGATCGTTCCCCCTTCAGTGGCGTCCGCAAAAATTGTCAATTGATCACATTGTGGAAAATTGACTGGGTTTGGATACAAAAATTTTTCAGCTTGCAGGCCATCACCTATGCGGTAAAACAGTTGCGTCTTGATAATGGAATTATCTGAAATTTCGCCTGTTCGACTCAGAACATATTCAAATTCAACCGGTGATTCTGGCGGGACTTTCCAGAAGAGTTCTATGATAGAATCATCTTTTTGCTTAACTGCATAGGTCGCATCATTTGATGGTGAAAATTCTGTATTTTCAGCAATGAATAGTTTCACCCCTAAAGCAGTTACATCTCCTTGATAAAAAAGCGTGTTTTGAATGACTGAAGAATTATCATCCATACATTCAGAAACGCGATGAAAACCATTGACAGCAACTTCGTTTATGGTAACTGGTGAAGCCGTATAACTTTCTTCATGTTCATCATCCTTTCGATAAAACATGGTGGCCTCAAATGTTTGTTCACCATTCAATTCCAGCGATGCGTTTAGTAAATAATGAAAATGTATCTGATTATCCGCTGTTTTTTCTTGTAAAAATAGTTCCACACCATTATCAGTTCTTTTTTCCTTCATCCTTAGATCAGAAATGGATTGCATTTTATAGGTTAATCCCGCTGGTAACGTTATGCGAATGCCCAAAGCCGTAATATTCTTTGTAATACCTTTCAATTCACCAGTGACATGTACAAGCCCGCCGGGAACATAATCGCCATAAGATTGTTGGCTTAATGTCGGTTGTACGATTGTCGCATTTACATTAATTACAGTAAAGAAACTACACGCCAGACAAACAACCAGTAACATTTGTTTCATAACAAAACCATACACGCTGCCTGAAGAAATGTTAAATATATTAAATTTCATTGTTGGCCTCCTGAATTTTTATAGTTTAATCTTTAACAGTAATATTAAAATTACTGTACATTGTTTTTTTTAACAGCATACGTTTTAAGGCAATATTTATGCCATTACGCTTGAATTTTCTTCATCATCATTTTTTCAACAAATCCAATAATCGGAAATTTTGATCCTGATCTTAAATTTTATAAACATGTGTTAACGCAATACTGACCTTACTGGTGTTTACAGTTTCATTTGGACATTTGGTAAATCGTAATGTAACTCTTCATTCAGCCGCCTGTATGTAATTCTGGATTGAATAAATCCAGCAACAGTAGACGATTTCACTGAATAGCTCAGTTTAAAAGGACTTTCAGGCGGTTTTATCCACACAAATTCCAGCATACCGATATCGCCTTTTTGGGGTTGGATCGCCGGGTACGTATTCGTATTTGATGATATAAAAGTAACTTTTTCCGGTAAATGGATAGTTATTGCGATGGCATAAATGGGTCCGGTGTATGTGATTGAATTATTGACAGTAACTGTTTCATTTGTTTGAGTGACTGATTGTGCTGCCGACAATTTAAACTCCGATAAAACAGGCCTTGCCTGAATGATCAATAAAATTGTCAAAACACAAATGGTCAGGCATTTTTCACCAATATATCTTAACATTCCAACACCTTTGCCAGGGCCGGTTTTAGAATCGATATGCTGCACCAATAGAAATGTTGGTGTATTGTATGTGATCCACGTTACCAAATCCGAGAACATGTTCAAGTTCCATTCCTACAGAATAATTGTGCTGGTAAATAATATCAGCACCAATTGCGATACGTGACCCAATTCCCCAGTCAGTTTTCTTTTTATAATAACGACCGGAAATTTTTTCATAAGAATTAAACAAGCCCATTCCAAAAAGAACATAAGGCACAAAGTATTCTTTAATTGGCAATGTACACTTTGCATTTGCACCTGCTGTAAATACGTCAATTTTAGTTTTATATTGACCGCTGATGCCACGAATATCAGACTCAAATGGGGCCACATATTCAATAATTCCTTCGGCTGAAAAATATTCATTTAGTATCAGGCCACCACGAAATTTAAATCCAAAGGAATCATCAAAATCAACGCCCACGTTGTTATAAAACAATTCTTTCGTGTGCGCTTCATCCAGCTGACTCCATGTGTTTGAAAGTGATGCCCCTATATAAAAAGATGTTTTTTCCTGGGCAAAAATACTTGAGCTCCCCAAAATAATTAATCCAGAGAGGCTTACAATGCATATCAGTATGAATTTTCTCATGATTTCACCATTCTTTTTTGATTAGTAAATGTTTGATCATATATGACATATATTAAATAAATTTTCATGGCTTTGTCAAGCTTTAATATAATACGGTTATATCCATTGAATAAAGAAAAATTATCGGCAAAGAGGAAAAATGCTTAGGAATGCTCGAAAAATAATTTCCCCTTTTATCTTTAACATATAATCCTTTGGCACGTAGAGACGTAGCATGCTACGTCTTTACAGAACAAAAACCCCGATGAACATTTTTTCAAATGGGGAACTTATTTTTCGAGCATTCCTTAGGGATTCTCTGAAAATAACTTCCCCATTATTGATATTGTTCGTTTTGAGTTAAATGTACTGAAGAGAGGTCGCATGCTACGTCTCTACACGACCTGCGGAATTGGGGGAGCAAAAACAATTTCCGAGCTGTTGAAAATTGATCCAAAAGTGAAAGCTGTTGTTTCTTCTGGTTACTCAAATGCCTATTATGGCAAATTATAAGGATTATGGGTTTTATGGTGTCGTTCCAAACCATATTCAAAGCTGGAATTGTCTGAAGTTTTAAACATGATCTTTGGTTATAATAGCTAATTTTTTTGTATTGTGGGTCAGACCAATCCAACGCATCACTGCGCCATCCACTCTTCAGGTCTGCGAGCAATTCCATTCTTAACAGTCCACTGGATGCTTCGTAAAGCGCTCAAGTCAACCAGGGGATTCTCACGAATGATGGCCAGGTCAGCCTTTTTATTTACCTCAACCGTACCAGTTTCATGAGACAGTCCAAGCATTTGAGCAGGAGTCCGGGTTGCTGCCCTGAGGGCATCTTGTGGCTTCAGTCCGGCTTCTCCGAGAAGCTCAATTTCACGCAGACTGCTTATGCCATGAAAGGCGTAAAGTGAGGAAGGGGTATAAGCAGCATCGCTTCCCATGACAATGGGTACCCCGGCATTGTGCAATCTGAAGATGGCATCTTTACTATTATCAAGGGCATTTTCCTGATGCCTTTTACCATTGAACAATTTCGCCATCCATAAAAAAAGTTTGGTGGACAGACCTGGATAGTTTTGAAAAAAACGCATGAGGTGTCCTTCCACCATTGGTGAACGTGGCAATCCATAGTTCATGAGCATGGTATATGCAAGTTGACGTTTTAGGCGTTTTTTTGCGGATGACAGTTCAAGTTCAGGTGCGACCAGCTCCAAAAGGGAATCATTGAGTCGTTCAGTATAAAAATAGGTTAACTCCGCATCCATCGTGGTCAAGGTACTCATTTGATAAGATGCGCCTGTTTTCATCAGCTGGATAAACCCGTCGGATAATTTTTCCTTCCTTGAGATCAATGTATGCGCCAGCGCGTGGACACCTAACTTCAAAGCAGTCATCTGGTCTTCTTCACAGGTGGCATGCACATAAATCGGCAAATTTCGTTTGTTGGCTCCTTTTTTAATGGCTTGTAGTACACTGGAAGTATGCATAGGATAGCTTCCACCAAGTACGCTCCAGCCTTTTTCTATGGAAATTTTTAGCCCGTGAGTATTCAAAGACTGGATGATACTCAGTTGTTCTTCGACCTCCTCTGGTGAAGCAGGGTTGTGATTAAAAAAATTACCATAGCCATTCGGTGGAGCCAGGAAAGGACCCAGTGTCAAATAGTCGGGACCTGGCCGGCCATCTGCAAGATGCTGGCGAACTTCATGAATGACATATGACGGACTCCCAACATCAAGAATCGTGGTCACGCCGCAAGCAAGATATGCTTTAAGATAATGAGGATAATACTGGCCCCATCCTTGTTTCCAGTTTTGTTCAGTCGATGGTTCATAATTCTGGATCACTGCGCCGGGACCCCACATCAGATGTACGTGAGAATCAATAAGGCCCGGAAGAACATAGGCACCATCAACGTCAAGCGGGGGGATACCTTCAACGTTTATTCCTTCACCTATTTCATCAATTGTTCCGTTGCGTATGACGATGGTAGCACCTTCCTGCAAAGGTCCACCTTTTCCATCAATCAATTTCGCATTGCGTATTTGTAAATTACCTGTGTTCATTTTTGTTAAACCACCTTTTCAGTTGGGGCTCCAATCCATTTCAAATGCCCTGGAAACATTTTTATTTGTTTACAATTCCTTGTGATTGATTACTTATCAACGATTATTAACAGTTATCATTGCACTGGAAATCAATTCCATCAATTTGTTTATTTCTTCGCGGGTTATTGTTAGAGGCGGTCGAATGACAACACTTTCTCTAGAAACCAACCCTTGTACTACAATGAATCCATGTTTTCGAGCGGCCAGACAAAACGATTGGGCCAATTCTTCTTCTGTAAAGGTAATTGCGTTCATAAGCCCCAGTCCGTTTACCGAACAAATCAAATCCGGATATAAACCCTGAATATGAAATAAATGATTCAATAAAAGGGTTCCAGTTTCACGAGCTTGTATCCATGGACGCAATTTTTCATAAAGATCTATCGCTTGACAGGCCACCCGACACCCCACATCATGACCTCCGAAGGTGCATAAATGAATGAGAGGGTGATTGTCGAAAAAGGACTTGACGGAGGGGCTAAAAACCATCCCTGTCATCGGAAACACTCCGGCTGTGATCGCTTCTCCAAACAACAGAAGATCAGGGGGCACGCCAAAATAATCCATGGCGAATTTGTGGCCGGTTCGACCAAACCCTGTTTGAGTTTCGTCAAAGATCAACAATGCACCATGTTCCGCGCAAAGGGATTTCAATTCCAATAAATAACGCTTGTCTGCCATGCGGCATCCGTTTTCTGTCTGTACAGGTTCTAAAATAAAGGCAGCGGTATTCTTGTTTATTGCCTTTCTGGCAGCTTTGATGTTATTGAATTCGACAATGGTTTGATCCGGAATCAGAGGGCCGTAAAGGTTCTTGTCATCACGTTCTGAAAGCCCCATGGCAAATCCAGTATGTCCATACCATCCACCATTTACTGAAATCAACTCTTTTTTGCCTGTATAGCCTCTGGCCAGTTTACATGCCGCATCCATGGCTTCACCTCTGACCACAGTGAAAAGGACGCAGCTGAGATCTGCGGCAACAAAATCAGCCAATTTGATTGATAAATCAGCCTTTTCCTGGGATACGAGAATAAAATTGCCACAATCAGTAGCTTTAACTGCGGATTTGAGTGAATCAAGCACTGTTTTATTTCTTCGACCAAGATTGTAACTGGATGCGGCGCAGTAGCAATCAATGAATCGGATGCCATTTATGTCATTGATATAGATGCCGCTACTTTGTCCTTCTATCACATCAAGTCCCCGGGCTTTTAAATTTTCAACCAGTCCTTCGGAAAAAAGTGCTTTGGCTTCTTCGTATAAATCTTCGCAAAGCGTTAACGAATCATCTTTATTAATTTGAGTCTGCATGAAAAAAATTGCTCCTTTCGTGTTGTGCCTTCGGTAAGCATGCTTGATTTGTACCTAAAATCACAAGCCGCTTGCTAACGCGCGCGGCTCTGTTCACAAACATATTTACGAATCAGAGCCACGCGCGTTAGCAAGTGGCTTATGATTTTAGCAAAAATTCAAGCAAGTTTGCCGAAAGGACACCTTTCGTGGTCATGACGTCTATTATAAACCAAATTGTCTTAAAAAAGAACTGATGGATATAAGATTTTCAGGCTTATTCACCCATTTTCGGAAAATAGTGATTTTGGTTAAGGGTAGTAGTAAAACAAGATAATATCCCAGTATCTTCATGGATTTCCTGAACCTTGTCAAGAATTCGTCGACTTCATTTGCAGTAATCGTCAAAGGGAGCATTAACCGCATTACTTGAGGTGCATTTCCTGAATAAGCCGCAAAAACACCCGTTTTACTTAAACTATCCGCCATGATCATGCCCATAAATTCATGTTTATATTCAATACCAATCATAAGACCTTTGCCGCGAACTTCACGGATTGATTCAGGGTACTGCTGCATGATTTCGGACAGTCCATTTTTAAGGCGCTTACCCATTTTTTCAGCATTTTTCGAGAGTTGTTTTTCAACCAGTTCCTGGATCACTTCAGCTGAGATCCGACAGCCGATGTTACTGCCTCCTCCGGAGGAAGTATGAAAGAAGGGATTGTCATTTACAAAATCAGTCAACTCCGGAGTGTCCCTGTAAACAATGGCACCATTGGGATAAACGCCACCACCAATAGATTTTGCTAAAGCCATCACATCCGGTACGACCTCTGAGTACTCGGAAAACCAGGTTCTACCAGTTCGGCCAAATCCGGTTTGAATTTCATCAAAAATAAGCACAATCCCCAAATCATCGCAAAGCATCCTCAACCTTTGCAAATATTCATTGGTTCCCACATTGATTCCGCCCTCTCCCTGTATTGGCTCAATCAAAATGGCCGCTGTTTTCGGTGAAGCCAATTGTTTGATTGCTTCAAGATCGCCAAATGGTATCAGGCGAAAATCCGGCATAAGCGGTTGAAAAAGTTCTTTGTAATAATCCTTCCCCCCGGCGGAAAGGCTGAATCCGGAGTGGCCGTGATACGCATTGATCATGGAAATGATTTCCACCCTGCCCGTGGCACCTCTGGCCAGCTTAATAGCCGCTTCAATAGAGTCTGCGCCGCTCCCAGTAAAAACCACCTTGTTTAGATCACCTGGAGCCAGATCAACCAGTTTCCTGGCAAATTCAATTTTGGAACGGGATAAAAGCAAAGGTGTTCCCATATCGTATTCAAGCACTGAATCACATAGTGCTTCAACAATCCTGGAGTTACGTCTGCCGGTATTAAAAGATCCTGCTGATGAAAATCCGTCAAAATACGTTTTACCTGTTGTCGCATCAGAAAACTTCGTATCCAGACGATTTCCTTCAAGCATGTCAAGATGACCGGCAGATAAGTATCTAATTTGTCCTTCCGATATATGATTTCCAAATTGCCTGAAGATTTCCCTGGCGCGCTTTTTACTGATCTGTTCTCTTTCCATATTGTTCTCCTGTTCATATTTTTTTGTTTGTATGATGATACTGACCTGAAATGTCGGCCAAAGCCTCTTCCAGAGCAATAAAATAAGCTTCGGTATCCTCCATAAAGGGCATATGGCCTACATTACGGAAAACTACGGTCTTTACGTTCTGGATATTACTGGCCAATACAAGCGATTGCTCTGCGGGCACTACAGGATCATGTGTGCCGGCAAAGACGTAGCACGGTACACTGATTTTATGCAGCTGATCGGCGATTTCCATAGGACCAATGCCATTAAACAAAGGAAACAATGCCGCAGGGTCCTGCTGACGTGTATTGGGTTGAATATTATCAATCATACGCTGACTAAGCGGACTAGAGCGATATGCACTCATTTTACAAACTAATTGTTTGGCAAATGCGCGCTGAATGAAATGACTTCTCTGCGCCAGTGCAATGTTGGAGATAAACAAACTTCTGGCCCATTTCCCCATCCCTGCCAGTTTTACCAGGAGGCCTTCGACGCCTCCCCAGTGACCACTATGGAAACCAGCTATGCTGACAATGCCAACCACATTTGGCGCCTGGTGAATCGCAAGATTCAGTGCACTAAAACCACCTGTGGAATGTCCAATGATAATCGCTTTCTTTTCACCCAACAGCTCTTTTAATGCGCCATTCATCACGCGAAAGAACCATTGTTCATTCACTTGCTCAGGCGCAAAGTTCAGCGGTACGGTCGAGGGATGATGAGCGGGTAAACTCAGGGAATACCAGGCCCTGTTTTCCTTGAATCCGGGAGGAACACAATCAAGCCAGAAGTTTACCGATGCCAATACGCCATGGATAAATACAATACTCGGTTGTTCCTGTCTAACCAGATAGTCATTAACCGCCAGATAAGCCAAACGATGACCTTCTGACTCAACGAAACCCTCATTTACCTTCATGCCATCTACTCCTGCCACAAAGCTTTCTTTGCCCATTATCAGATATGCATGAATGCTGATGGGCAAGTTTTTACGAATCGATAATACTTTAGGAATGCTCTGAAAATAAGTTCCCCATTTCAAAACAATGTTTATCGGGGTTTTTGTTCTGTAGAGACGTAGCATGCTACGTCTCTAC
>Ga0272440_1002611_pt1 | contig 13900 bp, 4 predicted proteins | sample SSMMMBAug17_FD_192440 | JGI IMG/M metagenome (GOLD analysis project Ga0272440, IMG submission 192440) | Marine sediment archaeal communities from Little Sippewissett salt marsh, Falmouth, MA, United States - SSM-MMB-Aug17 | ecosystem: Environmental > Aquatic > Marine > Wetlands > Sediment ...
GACTTTTTTACGCATATCATTTATTTTGGACAACTCTTATGAACCCAAGCATGAGACCCCATTGATTAATTTTGCTTCCAACTATCAAGATCAAAATACACAGTCAATTTTTTTTGTAAGAAAAAATCTCCAACACCAGTATACAATTAAAAAGCATATTTAATTCAATTTTCAAAAAGGAGGTTTTAACCATGAATCGTTTTTCTAAAAATTTTGCTGTGTTTTTGTTAGCATCAATTATATTATTATCCAACGCCTGGGCACACCATTATAGAATTATAGGTAATAATGCAACTTGCGAAGGTGATAACCCATATGTTGACGAGTCAGTCATGTGTATGTCTGTCAGTTTTACAGATAGCAATAAAATTCGAATGGAATTGTATAAACCGGATTATAAGCCTTTCAATGATGACTACGATCCATATGTCATGATGAAAAGAGATTCATATGCGGCCAGTGCAACCAATCTTGCCAGTGCGCCTTTGGAAGCTGTCAGGTCAGTTGTGCTTGTGTCTGAGTATGAACTGGATGATTATACTTTTCCATCAAACCATTTCATGAATATATATGGACGAATGGATAATTCCGGAGGGGGTTGGGCATGGGTCGGCCCTGTCTTAATAGAACAGATTCAGCCCTTTCCAAAACCTGATTTATATTCGCCAGGAAATAATGCATCTGAAATATCTCGAAATTATCAAGGTTTTAATTGGGAGAGTATTAGTGGGAATCCTGATCCACCTGTCTACAGAATTGTTGTGTCCACGAAAAGTAATTTTTCCAACTTTGTGGATGAAGAGTCTGGGAGGTATTGTACGTCATCCTTAACATGTTGGGACAAAGTTCTTGATCAATCATCTTATTCTGGCTTCAATTTGAGCTATGGTTCAACATATTATTGGCGTGTCAGAGCCGGAAATAATATTGCAGGTGGAGAATGGTCTGACACGCGATCTTTTACAACAGAAAGCCAAAAGTTTCCCCCTGTTGCAACAATTATATCCATTTCCCCAAAATCGACTGATAATGAAACATCTGTTAATTTCAAAGGATCGGGCAGTGATCCGGACGGTGGATCCATTAAATCATATTGGTGGGAATCAAGTCTTGATGGACATTTAAGCGGTTCTTCATCATTTTCAAAAAAACTTAGCGTAGGCACTCATACCATTTCTTTTCAAGTGCTGGATGACGAAAATACCTGGTCAGATGAAGTTAAGGACACAGTATATGTTTCCCAAAAAAATTACCGGCCCACAGCATCAATAGATAATATTTCTCAAAATCCAACTGACAATGAAACAATTATTTCTTTTAGTGGATCAGGCAGAGATCCGGATGGTGGGAGGATTAAATCATATCGTTGGGAATCCAGCATTGATAATTATTTGAGCAGCTCAGCATCCTTTACAAAAAAATTAAACGTAGGCAATCATATCATATCTTTTAAAGTTATGGATGACGAAGATACCTGGTCATATGAAGTAAAAGAGCCAGTAACTGTTAAAAGAAAAACTTACCGCCCTACTGCAACAATAATCAGTATTTCTCCAAACCCAACAAATGATGAAACATTGATTTATTTCAGTGGATCAGGAAACGATCCAGATGGTGGGCGAATCGTTTCATATCGTTGGGAATCCAGCATTGATGGTAATTTGAGTAATGCTGCATCCTTTGAGAAAAAATTGAGTCAAGGCGATCACACCATTACTTTCAAGGTAGAGGATGATGAAAACACCTGGTCAAATGAGACAGCACAACAGGTTTCTGTTATCAGAAAAACACACAAACCCATTGCAACGATTGAACAGATTTCGCCAAATCCGGCAAATAATGAAACATTCATTTCATTCTCTGGATCGGGCTATGATCCTGATGATGGAGACATTCAGTCCTATCATTGGGAATCCAGCAAAGATGGCTTCTTAAGCAATTCAAAAACCTTTTCTAAACTGTTAAGCCAGGGAGATCATACTATCAGGTTTAAAGTTCAGGATGACGAAAATGACTGGTCTGATCCAGATGAAATGTCTGTGTCAGTAAATCGACAGACAAGTAAGCCCACAGCAACAATAACACAGATCGCACCTGATCCTGCGACAACAGAAGATACCATTGCATTCATTGGTTCAGGTTCTGATTCTGATGGCGGAGATATTCAAGCCTATTACTGGGAATCATCTATTGAAGGTCTTCTTAGCTCTTTATCTTCCTTTTCTCAAAAATTGCAGGCAGGTGAACATCAAATTTGCTTAAAAGTTGAAGATGATGAAAAACAATTGTCAGATCCTTACTGTCAAAGCCTTGTAGTTAGTGAATATGAAGATCCGGAAAAGGATGCTGTTCTCATTAATAATGATCAAACAATTGCTAACGTGAATATTCAGATCAATGAAAGTCATGTATACTATATTGATGTCCCATCTTATGCAACTGTTCTGGTTGTCAAAACAGTTGATGTTAATGGTGATCCGGTTGATTTGTACCTGTCTAAGAATCAGATTCCCACAACTCAAACCTATGATGTCAGATCATACAGTGGAAAAGAGAATGAACGTATCCGAATCGATGCCCGTGGTTCTGATAGTCTGAATGGCTCATCTATCGTAGAAAATTCATTTCAGTTATCAGAAGGGCGATATTACATAATGGTATATTCTGAAAAAGAAGCTGGAACTTATGGAATTCATGCCAGGTATCTATCGCTGCAATTTCCATTTTCAGGAGATAATTGGCAAATAACACGTGACTATGATAAAGAAACTCATGTTGGTGAAAATCAACGATTCTCTCTGGATTTTGCACAAGAAAAATGTGTTTCCTATGGTAAACCAGTTTTGGCCGCTGCAGATGGCAAAGTGACTGCGGGCTATAATAATGGGTTTGGGAATCATGTTTATGTTCATCATGGCGATGGATACAAAACGTTGTACGCTCATTTAGCAACAACTACTGTCAGAAATGACAGCAATGTTGTTCAGGGACAGGAAATTGGTACTTGTGGCAACACAGGAAATGTAAAAGGCTCTGCTTGTGGTCATCATGGAGGAACGCATATTCATTTTACATTTACAAGAGATTCAAAAGGTGTCAAACCTGAACCAATGTCTGGTGAAATCGAATTTAAGCAATATGAGTTTTTTGATGGTCTCGAACGAAACAATCCCAGCACATTTGTTATTGTTGACAATATTTTTGCAGACATCAGCGGTGATGCTCAAACTTATTCTGAAGGCTATATGGGAGAAATGCAGTTTATTAACACATCAAATCAACCTGAAAATGGTCTGTCTATTACATGGTGTCCACAACTGCCTGAAAAAAATAATTATGTTGTGTATGCGCATATTCCGCAAAATAAATCCACTGCAACTGTTCAGTATAAAATTCATCATGCAGGTGGCACGAGTGATGCCACAGTCAATCAAAACAATTATTATAACAACTGGGTCAGGTTAGGGCCGCAAGAGGGCTATTCATTTAATGCCGGCACAGGTGGTTATGTTTATCTCAATACAAAAGACGTTGAAAACAATAAACTGGTTGGCATTGATGCAATCTTGTGGACTACTCCTGAGTGGGGTACTGGTGGAGAAATCACACCGGAAATTCCCTTGAATCTTTCGGCAGTAGAAACATTATCACATCATTTGCATCTGTCATGGCAGCCGCCGACTGGGAATCGTGTACCGGAAAAATATACGATCTATCGCAATAGTATGCCAGTGAAAACCATTGCATCCAGCCAATTATCATTCACCGATCAGGATGTTACTGTTGATACGCAATATGCCTATCAATTATCTGCAACATTTGACACTATTGAAGGTCAGCTTTCCAAAGAAGTGTTTGCAAGCATCAGCGCCAATGATGATGACCCTGAAAATCCATTGCCGGAAAACTGGCAAGACTTTGATTCTTCAGCTTATACATATCAATTGATGATGACAGCCGAATTATGGGATGAAAATAACTTACTCATTGCTGATAATACAGATTATTTGGGCGCATTTGTTGGTAATGAATGTCGTGGATATGCCACACCAAATCCAGGCCCCAATGATTCCAGGCTGTTTTTTCTTCAGATTTGGAGCAATCTACCATCAAATGAAACCATTTCATTTCGATATTACAATATGAAAACCGGCGAACTGTCCAATCCGCTGGAAGACTACATTAATTTTGTCGCAGATAAATCAATCGGAACAGTATTAGATCCCGCACAACTCAATATTTCATCATCGATCACCCAGACGCTTGCATTAAATAGCGGATGGAACTGGATCAGTCTACATGTTGTGCCAGAGGATAACACGTTGAATAGTGTTTTTGAATCCATTCAGGAACATTGTGATCGCATTGTGGGGCAAAAAGGGTATGCAGAATTTTCAAATGCCTGGTTTGGACCATTGAAAGCGATTGATCCGGATCAAATGTACATGCTCAAAATGAAACATGAAACTGCCTTATCCATTGAAGGACGTACCCTGACATCGGAAGAAAATACCATATCACTGCATCAGAACTGGAATTGGGTGCCATATTTATCTGACAAATCAATTTCTTTGAATCAAGGCATGTCATCCATTGATGGTGCAGGGAAACGAATTGTGGGGCAAAAAGGCTATGCAGAATTCACCAATCAGTGGTGGGGCAGTCTTCACTATCTTGAACCTGGTCGGGGCTACAAAATATTGATGAATCAACCGGCCAATCTTGTCTACCCTGAACCTGCTCTCACAAAACGTACAAAAAAGCAAACAAAAGCATCTGCGGGCTTTGACAATGCCACCTTATTTGAATACCAGGGAATGATCACTGGCTATCTAAATACTGAAACAAATTCCAGTGATCAGGTAGTTGCTTATGTAAATGATGAATTACGAGGCACTGGCAAGATGATAAAAACGCCTGATGGCTATCGATGTTTTATTCAGGTTTGGAGTAATAAACCCGGTGAAAACATTCGTTTTAAGTATTATGATAGTGCAAATGAACAGATAAAAGACATTGATAACACATTTATATTTCATCCGGACATGTGCCTGGGTTCCATACAGGCACCAGAAATGTTAGCTGTAAAATCACCCACAGATAGTGATGAATTAATCGATATTAATGGAGATCAATCATTGGATATAAAGGATGTGATTATCATGCTAAAAATACTGAGTGGTTTTCAATAAAAAAAAATAAAAAATGTGTAAGAAAAAATGTCTTACACAAGTATTACATATTAAATGTTGAAGATAATTTTTTATAATCCAAAAATGAAGGAGGTCAATAATGATCAACAAATGGATGTCATCATTGCTGATGTTAATGCTTGTATTCTGGACACTTGAAACCCATGCAAGTCAATGGGAATACAATTTTTATCGGCATATTGATGAAACTGAAGTGATTTATTCTGAAGGTGATGGAACTCTTGACGCATACATGCAAGTTTCTGCAAGAATTAAATCTGATAATACTGTCAGTGTGACTGCCATTCGGACCAATCAACAAAGCTTTGCCAAAGGTACATTGTTTTTATTAAAAGATGCCAGTGATAGTTTTCCACAGTACGACCCAGACAATATTCAGGCCAGTGACAGTGTGGACAATATTCCATCAAGAACCCTTATTTCAAGCCATAATCTTGATGATATGCCATCACAATGGTCTGGTAATGAACAGGGCGGAGTGATGCACATGTACTTGCTGTATGAAAACGAAACTGATTATGCTTATATTGGTCCCATCAGTATTCAGAGAACCCCCCGGAAAGCATCCAGCAATTTAATTGTCAATCTTTCACCCTCATCTGCTATTACCGATGGAGCGGAATGGCGTATCAGTGATGGTACTTTGATTACGCGCTGGTATAAAAGCGGTGAAGGACTTGATGAACCGCTCATTGCCGGGGATTATACAGTTGAATTCAAACAACTGATCCATCTGGGATGGAGATCACGTTCCGACATTCAGGTGACATTGGCACACGACAACACATTGACTAAAACTGTTTATTATTTCAAAGATAATAAAGGCTGCATTCAAGGAATTACCTACCCTGCGTCGGTTGGTGGTCAATGGCGTGTATGGCTGGGAGCGCAGGGGTATTCAGAATGGTATCATTCTGGTGAAATTATGCCGGACATTGAACCCGGGCAAAAAGGCATTCAATTCAAAGATATTTTAGATTGGGTCACACCCAACGAAATCACCCTGGAAGTTCAATCAAACATGACTGCAATGGCACAAGGTCTTTACTGTAAAGAAAAACCGGATCCGCCTGAAGGTGTAAAAACGCTTTCTGGTTTATATACCAATAAGATTGTTATTATCTGGACAAAAGCATTATGTGATTTTAACTATGAAATATTTCGCGGTACAACGAATGATCCAACCGATAGTGTCAATACAAAATTATTGGCATCTGACTTAACTGGAGATATCTATGAAGATACATCTGTATCCCCTGGAGTTTACTATTATTACTGGATACGCGCCTATCATATTCATGGAGAAAGTGAATTAAGCGCTTATGCTCAGGGATTTGTAAAGTTACAAACACCGACCAATGTTCAGGCAACTGATTGTTCGGCCAATGATTCCCTAAAAACACGAATAACATTTTCTACTGTGCCTGGCGCTACCGGATATGAAATCTGGCGTGCTAATGTGGAAAATCCAGGTCTTGCTTCCTATCTGGGAAAAACCAATGATACGTATTATGATGATACATCAGGGGTATATGAAAAATCATATTACTATTGGGTGAAAGCAGTAAATACCAAATTAAATACAAAAAGCGAAATGACCCAGCATTGGGTCAGGGGATGCAAACGAATGCCCGCAGTAACAAATGTTCGGGCAAGCGATGGCACGGATTGCACTATGGTGGTTGTTAATTTTGAAACAATTCCGGATGCCGAACGTCACAATATCAATTACAGACTTTATAACCCGAACGATTCCTCGGAGATTGATGTCAAAACACAAACACGCAGTTCATTGGATGCTTTAGTGGATTACAATTCTATAGCAGGAAAAAGCCAATATTATCGGGTGGTAGCGTATAACAGTCATGGCAGTCGTATCAGCGCACCAGACAGTGGATGGAAACAAATGTGCCCTGTTCAGAATTTAAGAACGATCAACTCCGACCGCCCTGGAACTGTTCACCTTCGATGGAGCAAGGTAGATGACGCATCTGGTTACATTATTAAGAGAGGTATTATTGAAGATATTCAGTCTGCTGAAAATATTGGAAACACCATGCAACTGGAATATATCGATAATTCTGCCGGCCAGGAGTATCATTATTGGATCAAGGCATTTAATGAATACACCGACAGTCTGTCTCCAGAGTCTGTCCAGGGATCACCAAAGTCATGTGAATATACTCTTGAACCTTCAACAATTCGAATGGATGCCAGTGGTGGAGATGGCTCAGTTCTGGTCAAAACCAATTTCGACACCTGTGAATGGCGTGTCACCAACACCTTACATTGGATTACATTTTCACAATCAAATGGAATTGGCACTGCTGATGCCACTTTTACCATGAAATCATCTGACTTGGCCAGGACAGGTTCGGTCATGATTGGTGGTGATGGATCATCACCATACAATATTAATCAAAAGCAGCTTTTATTTGAACAATATGTAGATTATACACTTCGTATTGATACGCTTGGCAATGGCAAGGTTAAAATCAATGGTGTCCTTGAAAATCTACCCTATGAACAGGTTTTTGACAGTGGTGAACAGATTGATATTCAGGCCATTCCAATGGCATCAAACCTTACATGTATATACAATAGCTTTGATCACTGGGCAGGGACTGAGAATTCATCACCAGATATGTCAGTTGTTATGAATAATGATCTGAACCTGACAGCCCAATTTATCCAAATGGCATCTCTGAACATTTCCATAGAAGATGATGGCTACGTTAAAATTAATAACAATGCCATAGATCAGAATGCTCAGTTTGATTATACATTAAATACTCAGGTGACTTTACAGGCCATTCCAAAGGATGACAGCTCTTTTTTGGGATGGCAAATTAATAATGCATCATCATTATCAACATCTGTCCAATTAGATTTAACCCTCACCCAATGTTATGATATCAAAGCTGTTTTTGACAGTGGTTGGGAAATGGATATCCAATCAACCAGAGGTGATTATTCACCTAGTGTAACCATAGGTGTAAAAGCCATTCGCGAATATACAGATATGCCCCCATTACCACCCGGGTATGAAACCGCTATTTCTATCAACCGCTATCACGAAAATGACTGGGAAAGCAGTGCAGCAGTTGATATTCGACAAAAACCTGAAAACGACCTGTTCTTTGATTACCAATATTGGGGACTGTCCATCAATCCGCATGGGCCATTTGGACCACCTTATGAAACAACTGCTGTGATCAGTTGGGATCCCGATCAAATAGACAACGATTATAAATGTCAGGTTCTGTCTGGCTATGATATTAATGGCAATGTTTTAATATCTGATATGCGTGAAACCAAACAATTTGACGTCACCGGTGTGAATGGTTTTCAGAATTTTACTGTTCGTTGTCGAAAAATACCCGAACGTCCGACAATGATGTTATACGCTCAAAATATTGAAATTGTTACACAAGCCACTATATTTATGGACACTGGCCTTGAAAATCAAACTGTAGAAGCTGTACCTCTACCACCGGAATATGCAGGTTTTCTTTCGCTCATTTCTGTGCCAGACTGGGAAATACCATTGTCGCTTCAAGTGTTTAAACAGGGCAAAGATTTTTATAATTGGGTGATTGCTGTCAATCCCCATGGCAATGTTGGTGGGCCTCAGGAAGCAACAGCAACACTTAGGTGGGATTTGTCTCACTTCAATGAAGGTGATATCGGTTTTTGGAAATTGATAAAAGGTTACGATCCTGATGGTGAGATTGTGGTTCAGGATATGACGAAAGTTCAGGAAATGACAGTCTCTGGTGTGGATAATGTCCAATATTTTGTTGTACACTGGTCAAGATTCTGGGAATTTGAATTGAATGCTGGCTGGAACCTGATTTCTCTGCCATTGGAATCAAATAACATGTCTGTTAATTCTTTATTTGAAGATGCCAGTTCTGTGTATGCGTTTGTGAATGGTGGTTATGAATTGGTCGATCATATCGAAGCCTGCAAAGGATATTGGGTAAAAATGCCAGAGGCAAAAACATATCAGTTCTATGGTAATCCTGTATCCAGTTGTGATCGGGAATTGTCAGATGGCTGGCATTTGATTGGAAGCATGTTTTACGAATCTACACCAACTTCACTGCCAGAAAACAAAATCACCAGCATATTCAAGTATGAAAATGGCGGTTACCTGCTGGTGGATAAACTTTTGCCAGGTTATGGCTACTGGCTTAAACTTTCAGATGCTGCAATGTTGAAATACAGCAGTTCAGCTCAATAATTAGTTTGATCAATAATAAACAATTGCCAGTTGATCGCTGACGATGAACTGGCAAATCAAATTTATATTAATTTATAAGAAAGGATAATAAGGATGAAAAAAATTGTATTAACAGGTATTGTATGGTTGTGCATGGGTGTTCTTTCAGCCAATGTCATGGCTGAAAACTGGCTGGCCCATATTCAAATTCAGGGTCAGGAAATCAAAGGCATGTTTAAAAATGAAGTAACCATTGGTGTTCAAGCCAAAGAAAGCACAATGGATGCCCCGCCTTTACCCCCCTCCTATTCATGTCGAATGTATTTGCCATCAGAAAGCTGGATGGAAAAATTCAACCAGTGGATCAGGTCCGATGAGACCAAAAATCAGCAATGGATTTTAGCTGTCAATCCTCATGGTAACTATGGTCCACCAATGGATGTTACTGCACGCCTGTCATGGGATCCAAAAGCTTTTGGGCCAGGATCAGTTGTCTTAAAAAAAGGATGGCAAGGTGATGGTGAAATACTTGCGGATATGAAAGCTGTTTCTGCCATTGACATTGTGGGAAGCAATATGGATCAGTATTTGACGATTGTTTATGAAGCTGAATAACCCATTTCATTTATCTGTTATTAAACAATAATGATTGGTGGCCATTCAAATTTGGCCGCCTTAACATTTCCAACGCTTTCCAACATATGCTGAATACTAAAAAATTCTTTGACACTGGAAAGCAAACTGGAGGTAATCTATGAAAAAGATATCAATTATTACACTATTTATATACATGTTTGCGTCTTTTCAGCTACTCTATGCCTGGGAGACAGATATTCAATTATCGCGGGAAACGTCACAACCCAAAATAACCATTGGAGTAGAAGACAATGAATTTCGTCTGGATGCACCGCCTGATCCCCCGGAAACTTATTGTCAGCTAAAAATCAATCGCTATCAGGTTTCTGACTGGGAATCGTCACTGTCAACCTTGATCGAAGAAAGCGGGCAGCAAAGTTATTGTTTTGGATTATCGGTTAATCCCCATGGCAATCAGGGCCCACCTACACCCATGACAGCGCTCTTAACATGGGGTTTTTCAAATATTCCAGGCGCATTTGAATTAAGACAGGGATATGATTGTTCAGGAGATATTGTGGTTCCGGACATGAAAACCACAAAAGAATATCAGGTAACCGGTCAAAATCAAATACTCAATTTTACAATCAATTATACCCCCGATGAAATACCAGTCTCTCATATTATCCAGGCCAGTGCCGGTAATAATGGCAATATTTCTCCATCTGGAAGTCATTCTGTTGCTGATGGCAATGATGCGGTTTTCGTAATTGACCCAATGACAGGCTTTAATATTGATGACGTGCTTGTGGATGGCTTGTCAAAAGGGGCTGTTAATACCTATACCTTTACCAATGTTCAGGCCAATCACACCATTGAAGCCAGTTTTAAATCATCCACACCGGAACTTCACGCGATTTCTCCTTCATCTGGCTCTATCAATGGCAATGAAACCATACAGCTAAGTGGCAAATATTTTTCCAATGACCTTCACGTCTTTCTTGATGACATTGAAATCAATACAATCACTGTTGTATCTGATATATTGTTAACTTTTTTGCTGCCATCACATGATGCCGGGGCTGTATCAGTCAAATTACAGGCTGATAATGGTACATGGGCGGCAGAAAGCAAAACCTTTACATTTATCGACAGTAGCAACAATGGCTCTTCCGATATATGGGAAGCAACCATTTATGCGACACGAGATGATGCAAGTCCTAAAGTGATCATTGGCGTGGGTGAAAAAGAAGAATACACAGACATGCCACCTGATCCACCTGAATACAAAGTAAAAATTTCCATCAAGCGGTATCAGATTGAAGATTGGATTAATAGTTATCAACGCCAAATATATCCATTGGGACAGGATACATATTGTTATGAAATTGCTGTTAATCCAAAAGGAAATGTTGGGCCGCCAATCGCTCAAACAGCAATTGTCAATTGGGATTTTTCTCATGTGGATGGTGAATTTTCATTGCTTGATAATTATGGCTGCCAGGGAAACACCATTATTTCCGATATGAAAGCAATCACACAAATGGAAGTAACTGGCACAATTGAGCAATATTTTTCTATTATCTATACACCGCCAACAGAAGAAGATACCACACCACCAGTAATCACTTTGACAGGTAATCCTGAAATCACTATAGAACAGGGTGAAGTTTATTCTGATCCAGGTGCAACAGCATGGGATAAGCATGATGGTGATCTCAGTAATCAAATAATGGTCACAGGAAATGTTGATACAAATACACCTGGAGATTACACAATCACATACACAGTAAGCGATTCCTCAAATAACGTTGCTGAAGCAAGCCGAAAAGTAACTGTTAAACCCGGCAAACCAGAGATCGAATTGATCGGTCTGACTCAGATCAATCTTGAGCGTTGCAGAGAATATCAGGAACCTGGTGCGACAGCACTTGACAAAACTGATGGTGACATATCCGCACACATTGATATTTCATCCACAATTTCAAATAGCATTCCAGGGCATTATACAGTTGTTTACACAGTAACAAACTCATCTGGCATATCTGCTGATCCCAAATATCGTTATGTGACAGTCAGTGATACGCAAAAGCCTCAATTACTGTTACAGGGAAACAACCCCATGTCTCTCAATGCTGGCGATATGTTTACTGATCCAGGTGCCACTGCCACAGATCCCATTTGTGAAAACGATTTATCCAATATCATTGTTGTGGATACGTCCACCCTTGATATCAATACACCTGGCGAATATCAGGTCAGCTATACAGTTCAGGATGACTCCGGCAATGTATCAACAGATTCACGAAAAGTGATTGTTTTGGGAGCAGGTATTAAAATTATTCCATCATCGCTTCATTTTGGTCAGGTCAATATCACGTCACCAAAAACAGAAAAACTGACAGTGATCAATGAAGGTGATGGTGATCTGTTTATTGACACTATTTCAATTAATGGGCAGCAGGCGGACTTTTTCCATATTGTCTCTGATGCCTGTTCTGGTGAATCCCTTACCAAAGATCAAAGCTGTGAGGTTGACGTACAGTTTGCTCCAACATGTTCATCTGATATTGACCATGTTGCAAGCATTGATATCAAGTCTAATGATCATGCAATACCTGTCTACAGTATTCCCATGACAGGTGAAAAAGGAAACTATTATGGAAAGCCTTATTTTACAAACATTGCTATGGATCTGGATGGTGCCATATATGACAGTCAGCTTCAAGAAATCCCATTAAATACAGAAGTTGCTGCTTTTGTCAGAGATAAAAACGAACAATTGATGCTGGTGGGGCATACACTTTACAATGAAGAAGGTTATGGATTGATGAGTATTTATGGTGATGATATCAATACTGACAAACAAGAAGGCGCTGTGTCTGGTGATACCATTATAATGAAAGTTTTCATGGCAGAAACCTGCACGGAATACACATTAAATCTTCTGTCTGGAGACAATATCTGGACACCGGATGTCACCACTAAAATAGCTGACTGGCAGATTAACACAGTTCAGTTGATTCCATTACGTGCGGGATGGAACCTGATCAGTTTTAGTATCAACAAGTGTTTTTATGTGGGAGAAATCCCCTCTGCACCGATGATTCAAGATGTTGTATACGAACAAGTGAATAGTATTTCTGATATTCTTCACTCAATTGATGGACAATACTCTTATGTCAAAGGATTTGATGGTGATGCCAGAACCTATAATCTGTCTAAATGGAGCAATATGAAATATATGGCTCCTGGTTATGCCTACTGGATTAGAGTTAACGACGATGCAGATTTTGATGACAATGATTTGATATATCTTAAACTCGAAGGATCAACTGTTGCCGGGAATGTTTCTGTGCCATTGCGTAATGGATGGAATTTTGTGGGTTACCTTGGCAATACTGTTAAGTACGTGAATGAAATGCCCCAAAATATAGATTTTATCGAACCTTATATTGAACAAAAGGTTGATCACATTTCTGATATATTTCAAACTATTGATGGTCAGTATAGCTATATTCGAGGTTTTGATCCGATAAATGGTTTCTACCCCCATGCGCCGGATCTCTCGGACAGTAAGAACAAACTTCGCTATGTCGGTCCGGGTTATGGATATTGTATCAAAATCACAGCCGATTCTCCAGACAGTTTAATCTGGAATGAATTGTCAGAATAACACATCAAAGCGGTCTCTTCAGGTTCTGAATTGACCGCTTTCTTTAACAAAAGGAATAAACGATGAAACAGCTATTATTATCAATCTTAATCATGTTTCTGATGACAGGGATGGCCATTTGTGACGAACGTATTCTGTTTACCAACCTAGCCATTGAAATGTATGGTTATAGCGATAAATTGGTGCATGGCGATGTTATCACTGTATATG
>Ga0272440_1002612_pt1 | contig 13892 bp, 7 predicted proteins | sample SSMMMBAug17_FD_192440 | JGI IMG/M metagenome (GOLD analysis project Ga0272440, IMG submission 192440) | Marine sediment archaeal communities from Little Sippewissett salt marsh, Falmouth, MA, United States - SSM-MMB-Aug17 | ecosystem: Environmental > Aquatic > Marine > Wetlands > Sediment ...
TTAAGATCTTTGCCAGCACAGCCCTCATCAGTAGATATTGATGGTGGCACTATTGATGGGACGACAATCGGTACAACTACACCATCAACCGCTGAATTTACCAATCTAACAGCAAACAATAGTATAACATTGAATGGGTCAACTATTAATAGTATGGCAACACAGGCTTCAAATGCTGTTGATATTATTGGTGGAACTATTGCTGGAACAACAGTTACTGGCGCAACAATTGATAGCACAACAATCGGTTCAACCTCAGAAGCCGAAGCCAAGTTTACCACAGTAACTGTATCGAGCAGCTATATCTTTTTAGGAAACCCAGATACCAATGGCTCATGGAGATTTGCAATTAATGATAGTGATAATCTGATTTTTCAACAAAAAACAGCTGGAGGTTGGGTGTCAAGGTACACTATAACAGTAGATGGAGGGGATAACTAAATTTGAGAATGGGGCCATCATAATTTGATTCAACAGTTGATTTTTAGTTTTTATTGAACTCGAACTTGATTATTGAGTACAGCCGCCATCACCTCAAAAATTTCATTAACCGGAATCGGCGATTCTTTTCCCTGACATATGGCTGAGATAAATTCTGACAGTTCATTTACATGACCTTTATCCTGGCGAAACATTTTTAATGGGCTGACTTTTAATCCACCATATGCTTTGAGACGTTTAAAATTATCCAGTTGAATAATGGTTCCATCAGCAAAAATTTCTAACCGCTCCTTTGGAAATCGTTTATGACCATTGGCAAAATAGTGAATGGTTCCAATGCTTCCATTTTCAAAAGTCAGTTGTATACTGGCGGTATCATTGCATTCACAGGGCATTATTGATGTGTGTAAGTTCACAATAGGACTTTGTGAAATATATCGGAGCAAATCAATAAAATGACAGGCTTCCCCAATAATCCTCCCCCCACCTTTTCCACTATCCTGAATCCAATGATCTTTTGGAATGTGACCAGCGTTGACTGTCATGATCATGCTCAAGGGGGACGCAATGGTTTTGCGCCATGTCATTATTTTTTGGACAAAAGGTGAAAATCGTCGATTAAATCCTACCATCAGTATTGGCGCATTGGGTGACAACTGATTCAGTTTTTGTTGAATGGATTCAAGTTCATCTATGGTTATGCACAGTGGCTTTTCAACAAAGACATGTTTCCCCAAATCCAAAGCTTTTAGAACCAATGATGCATGAGTGTTGTGCTGTGTTGTGATGATCACTGTTGTAATGTCATTATCTGAAAAAATATCGTCAAGATTTGTTGTGGTTTGCTCGAATTGAAATTTTTTCGCCAGATATGTACTGCTCACACCTCCTTTTGATGCAATAATTTTGAGGCGTGCGGGTGTTTTTTGTAATGCCGGGAGTAAAACTTGCGCTGTAAAATTTCCAGCCCCAATCACGCCAACTGTTGCTGGAGATTTTTGGGGTGAAGATCTTAAAATCAGTTTTGAGGGTAATTCCTGCTGAATTGTACTGTCATAATCAAGAATAATTCCCATATACGTGCTTGAAGCATCATGAATTAAATTATAGGCATCCTGAGCTTTTTCAAATGGAAATTTGTGGCTAATCATAGGCGCAATGGATAAATTTCCTGAATGGATTAATTCTAAAACAGCTTCCATATTTCGTTGTGCTGTCCATCGAACATGAGATAATGGATAATCCTGGCCTTCATTTTCATAAAAATGATCATAACGCCCTGGACCATAGGCACATGAAACTTGAAAAGACAGTTCTTTTTCATAAAACAGATTTCTATCAATATTCAAGCCAGAAAACCCCACCAAAACAATACGTCCTCTTTTTCGGCACATTGCTGAAGCCTGATCAATGGGAGAATTGCTCTGGGTTGCAGCCGTGATTAAAACGCCATCAATACCACGATGGTTTGTAAAGGTTTGTGCATGGGCGATAGGATCAACATTTTCATTGATACAAACCGTAGTTGCGCCAAATGATTTAGCCAGTTCACATCGTTTTTCATCCATATCAATGCCTAAAACGCGACATCCATTTGCACGTAATAATTGAACTGTCAGCAAACCAATAAGTCCTAAACCAATAACAATGATCGACTCGCCTAATGTTGGTTTTAATAGACGGATACCCTGAAGTGCGATAGCACCAGGAATTGCAAAAGATGCAGACATATTGTCCACTGAGTCTGGTATTCTGGCACAGAGTCTGTGTCCAACACAAACCATATCGGCATGTGGGCCATTGCTGATCACTCGGTCACCGACTTTAAAATCTGTAACGTTGCGACCAATGGCATGAACAATTCCCACATTACAATACCCCAATGCAATAGGCTGATTTAATTTATTTTGAACAGCTGTGATCGTTGTGTACAAACCATCTGTTTGAATTTTATCAATAACCTGACGAACTTTTTCCGGTTGCTGTCTGGCTTTTTGAAAATAGCTCGCTCTGCCAAAATTAATTAACATTCGTTCAGTTCCAGCAGAGATAAGGCTGCATTGGGTTTGAATGCGAAGCTGATGGTCATTATAATTGGGCAATGGGATATCCATAAATGAAATTTGCCCTGTTTTAAAACTATGCAGTAATTGTTTCATTGGTATTATTTTCTGTCAGTATATTTTAATCAGTATTTCATAAAAATCGGTGAAACAAGTTGTTCGAAAAAAATATTGGCTTATATTGAGCCATGTAAATATTTTTGAAGTCCATAGAACATACTTTTACCCTGTAATTTATACAAAGAGGTTGTCGGATTAAACGCAAGATAATTCAGTCTGACTAAATTGGTCAACTCTTCTGTAAGGGCTATTTCTTCGAATTTTCCTTCATCAACAAGAGACTCCAAATCGTTTTCGTCAAATTCTTCTTTATGCTTTTGAATGCAAAATATTTGTTTAAACAATGCTTTTTTGCTTTTGTTAATTTTTGCGTAATAATTAAATTTTCCTTTATTCATATCTATTTGTTTGTGAATCACTTGCTTAAGATCTGTCTCTTGGATCTGGTTGTTTTTTGTAAAATTCAATAATTCACCTAAAATATGTGAAATTTCCCAGACACTACCGCCAAAATATTTCCAAATGGTCTTTATTTGTTTTTGAGTTAGCGTATAAGCTGTTATTGAACTTTCTTCTTTTAAATGTGAAAGCCAATACCTGATATCTTTTTCATTTAAATAATCAACTTCAAAAAATATAGATGTTTTTTTGAGCTTGCTGTCTTCATAGATTCTGTTAATAAAGTAGCCATCACTGCTTGCAATCATCACATGACATAAATGAGATTCTTTTGTGATTGCGACAAAAAAATTGAATAATTCTTTTAGTAAGTCTCTTTGACCATTTAAATAAATGTCATCCAGAGCTTGAAGTTCATCAATAATTATAATGGGTCGTTTTCCTTTCGCAGCAATTTTTTCAAGCTCTTTTTTCATGACAACAAATGGATCAAGTTTTTTATCTTCAAGGCTTTTCAATATTTCTTTTGACAATTTGAAAAGTTTAAGGTTGTATTCGCGTTTTTCTTTAACATCTTCCTTTGATTTTGAATAATTAATCTCAAAAAAAGCTTGAATAAAATCCGAATAATTTCCAATAAATATCTCTCTCAAATTAAAATGTTTAATATCAAAGGCTTTATTTTGGAGACTTTCTATAAATTTCATAATTAATGTAGTTTTACCACTGCTTTTGGGGCCAAATAAAAAAAGAATGTTATCAGATCGTTGACAGAGCCAGCTATTTAGATACGTTAACGCTTCTTTTCGATTAATAAAAGCGGGCTCTTTTGAATAAACAAACGGTGTTTTTTTCATTAAACAATCCTTTTTTACGCATAGATCTATACGCTCGTTCCCGGGTTCTACCTGGGAACGAGCGCTTATTAATGAAATTTTCTCTTTATTTCAACAAGATAAGAAAGCCAGCACTTGTTATTGCCCATTTTTAATAACATTGATAGCTTCCTGTGCCCATTGGGTAGTATGAAGCATTTTACCAAATTTTTTTGCTGACTTTTCAGGACCACAGGCAATTAGAGGAACAGGTGTGTTGGTATGTGTTCCTGTTGACCAAACTGCATATTGCTGATGTGCCACAACTCGGGCGATAATATCTTTTCTTATTTCAGATTCATAGACATAAAATTCTTTAAAGTCATTGATTTTAGGAAAATAAGGGACATCAAGATAGCCATGATTTTTGACACGATAGTTATTTTTTTCTGTTGCTAAAATGGATTTAGCATCAGCGGTTGTTATTGGAAATTCTGTGTTGCCATTGATGATTTTTTTCATTAACTGGACAGCTTTTCGAGGGGCAGTATAGGGTGCTGTTAAATCATATTTCTGTTGTTTTTCAAATTCATCCATCATTCGTTGATAACTTTTCTTTTGCTTGAATATTTTTGATAAAATCGTAGTTTCACCAAAATTAAATCTGGGCTCAAATTTAGCTTCTGGAAACTGTGTTCCTGGGAAGTCAACCGGATGTTCAAAAGGAACATCTTTTCGGGAATAACTGAATGAAAATCCACCGGTTTCATGATCAGCTGATATCAGTAATAAAGTGTCATCCCGCTTTGAAACCCATTCGTACAGATATTTGAGCGTTTCATCAAACCGAATCATCTCATGCAACAATGTTCCTGCATCATTGTCGTGCTCTGCCCAGTCAATCAATCCACTTTCAACCATCAGAAAAAAGCCTTTGTCATTTTTTGACAACGTATCAACGGCTTTAATGGTCATTTCTTTTAAGGTGGGCAATGTGCGTTCAGGATCGTTTAAATTATAGTCAATTCGATAATCCAAAACGGAATAATTAAATAATCCCAATAATTTATCATTATCTACTGCATTCATTTCATCTTTGGTCAAGGCAACGGCATATCCTTTTTCTTCAGCTTCTTTTAGCAGATTTCTACTGTCTTTTCGTTTGGATTTAATTTTAACTTTTCCGTTGGTTCTTTCTGATAATTCAGTGTGAACCTGCGACCATGAATCAGAAGCTTCTTTAGGAATAAAGTAACGAAGTCCACCAGACAATAAAACATCTGCACCGCTGTTTAACATTTCCACAGCAATTTCATTTTCATTCGTGCGATGAGGCTGATGAGCAGCAAAAGCGGCAGGAGTGGCATGGGTAATGCGGGTATCTGAAACCAAACCTGTTGATTTGCCAAGTTCTTCGGCAATTTCTAACATTGATTTGGCTGGATTACCATCTTTGTCTATGCCGATGGTTTCAGACAGTGCATCCTTACCTGATGCCATTTGTGTGGCAGATGCAGCGGAATCAGTTACCAGAACATTATATGCGTTGTGATATACCATCCCTAACGTTCCGGAATCCATAGCATTTTCAACTGCTGTTTTATGATCCTTGTAAATGGAATCTTGCGCAAACTTTGCGTATTGAACCAACAAACCAATGGCCTGAGGTCCCATTCCATCACCAATCATTACAATTACATTTTTGATCTTTTTTTCACTGGAACCTTTGAATAGATTAAAAATGTTTTTCGAACCAATTTTACCATTCGTTAAAACACATCCAACCAGAACGGTCATTAGTGTGAAACAAATGATCGCAAAAATGCACATAAAGAATTTGTTTGTTTTTTTCATACTCATCTCCATCATTAATGGTTACGATTTATTTAATACCAAAATAGTGCATAATTTTTCCAACAATATGCGTTGGGCCTTCCTGTTCGTTAATTTCCTGACATTCTGAGTTTTCAATGAGATCTTCATTTCTTTGTTTGCGACAGCTAAGAACGTCTGCAAGCATATTCGACAGTTCAGGGTGTTGTTGCATGATTGGCGCAATATCTTCACGGGTTACTTCAATTAAATGCGTTTCTGTAATGGCGATAACATCAGCACTTCTTGTTTCTCCGGTAAGAAGAGCCATTTCACCAAAAAATTTGCCAGCACCTAAAACAGCCAACTCAATAATTTTTTCATCGGGTCTTTTGAGTTGAACTTTTACAGCCCCTTCAATGATGATAAATAACGAATCTCCCTCATCTCCTTGTTTAACAATATGTTCATTTTCGCGAAACTTACACGAATGGACTCGCTGGCTAATAAATGATTTGGCTTCATCAGGAAATGGTTTAAAAACATCTATATCTTTTATAATATTAATGGGCTCGATGGTACTATATGCTTCTCTGTCTTTATCATCGGAAATATAGAGAAGTTGGCGTTTAATGGCTTTCTCAATACCGGCTCTTTTTAAATGCGCTCGAACTCTTTTCCATACAGCTTCTGCAATAGCCAATTTTTTGGCATAATCATCCAGATAGTAATAGATACCATAAACGCATGACCAATCTGTCATGCCTTTCATTCGGGTAAACGGCTTGGGATATTTTAAAATTTCTTCAACAGATAACAATGCATCAATGATAATTTTTTGAACACGTGCTGGTGGATATTTGGAGTCAATATCAATATCAATAAATTTTTCAATCGTTTTGTTGGGATGACTGAAATTTTTAATCGTTGATTCACTGACAACACCATTGGGGATATGAATAATCGCTGTATCTCTTGCCTGAATACGCGTTGCACGCCAACTGATATCCAATACCTTTCCTTCATCATGATTTCCAATTTGTATCCAATCACCAGTTCTAAAAGGCCGCTCAAGATTTAGTGCAATTCCGGAAAAAATATTAGACAAATTCATCTGAACGCCAAGTCCTATAATCATGGCTGCAACACTGGAAGTGGCCAAAAGACCGGTGACTTTTTCTCCAAAAACATAAGCAACAATACCAAAAATTGCGAGAACAATAACCAGAGTATCAATAAATCGACGCGCTACACTGGGAATTTTTCGACCGGTTTTGTCTTCGAGTGGAATCCATATAAATCGATTAATCGCCATATTAATACAAATTGCTGGTATTAACCACCAGAGAACATCAAAAAGAGTTTTCACCAAAACCAGCTTTTCCATAGTTGTTTTGATAAATAGCCAATCCAATAACATAAGTTCAAAACATTTAATGATCATCCAAATAGCTAACACTCTCGCTGTCCAGATGGCATTTTTAAATTGAATAAACAACTGTTTTTGAGAGAACAGTCGGGTAATCATTATAAAAATGATTCCAACTATAATTAAGTGTTGATCGATACTTCTGGAAAAAATTTCACGAAAATTAAACTGGCTTTTTTTGATCAGCACTCCAAAATTAAACCGGGAATATTTAACCACACCATTTTTCAAGTTCAAAAATTCTGGAATTCCTAATGTGCTGACTTCTGATGTATCCTGAAAGCAAAGAAATTTATCCACACAAAATTTTGATGAAGGGTTGAGCAGTTGTTTCATTTTGGAATTATTTTTTGCAGATGATTCCAGTTCATCCCCCATGCCTAAAACATCAACAACAAATATTAAATTATTTCGTGTCAGCTGTTTGTTTCGAAAATGAAAACCAACAATATGCCGGCCAAAAGGAGGGGATTCATCAAAGGCATCCAGACTGAACCGGCCAGATATTTTGTACAAATGATGTTCTATATCGTCACGATTTTTTCGGCAGATGGGTCCTTCAATTTTTAAATCACCAATAGCATTGGCAAATTCAAAGTCTTGTGATTGAAATGAACCTTGGAACCTGAACCACATAAAAAAATCAAGTTCTGCTGTCATGGATTTAATGTCTAACTTCTCAATTTTATTCAACTGAATTCCAGTATACACAACTTTGGTCAAATACATATACTGATCATCAATATATAACAACCGTTTGCTTTTTAGTGCTGTTTCAACATTATCAATATCCATAATGTTATTCACAATTTGAAGTTGTGTTAATGAAGATACAATATTTTTGTTTTTGTATATTCCGATGGATACTGGCTTTTGAGCATCGCCGTTTTCATTGAAATAATTAAATCCAGTGACGCCTTCGATCGCAATATCGACCGAGTTTAATTTGTATAGCCAATCCCGAATAGCTATTCGTTCATTAGTAATATCATCAACATCACCACTAATTTTACATTGTTTTATGGCCTGGTATAAAATCATTGCTGTATCATAAGCAAAGGCAGCGTGCCATCCGGGTTTTTGATGAAATGTTTGAGTAAAATCATCAAAAAATTGTTGCCCCTTTTCATTGGCCGTATCCATGATCAATGGCGTTGTAACATATAAACCATTGGTGTAAAAGCCTGGTGTTTCATGTTCTTTGGGATAATCTTCAAAACTATTTTGAAAAGCTGCTGATGCAAAAGAATCAGGCATTATGATCGTATGATTCAATTTACGATCTTTGAGCATCTGGATAATTTTACTTCCCTCAGTGCTGTGACCTGCAAGAAATATCAATCCGACATTTCTTTTACGTTCTAAATCATTTACAATCGCAAGAAGTCTGGCATCAAGGGTTTTCGCATCAACTTCGTATGACCATACATTATTGACTCGAATCCCAATTTCTTTAGATTTCTGCATAAAAACATCAGCCAAATATTGACCATACTCAAGATCTTCGCGAATGATACTGACTGATTTGGCATGAAATACTTCACGCGCATAAATAGCCAAAAAGCGGCTTTGAAGATTATCATTAAAAATTGTTCGAAAATACCAGGGATTGTCTCGTGTGACGTTGACATTGGTCGAGGCTGGAGTAACTGCTGGGATACCATATTGTTTATAAACTTTGCCTGCTCTGATTGAACAAGAACTGTAAAGATGACCAATTACCGCCACGTGTGAATTCTGTTTAGCAATTGTTTTTGCGATTAACTCAGCTTGTTGTGCATTGTTTTGGTCATCAAAAATATCAATCTCAATTCCAGGAAATTCATTATCATCGTCTTGTTTGGCGTGATCAAGAAACAGTTGTACAGCCTGAACTATTGATTTTCCCATGATCGCATTTTTTCCTGTCATTGGCCCAACAACTGCTATGCGAATTTTTGCGTTTTGCTGGTTACATGACCATAAAAAAGAAGATAAAATCAATATAATAAGTGTACCCAGAATGAGAAAACGCTTCATCATGAATGCCTTTTTAGGTAACAAATTCTATTATTTTTTATTAGATAAGCTGTTATGTTATATTAAATAATATATCAGATCGTTATTAAACGTATATGAAAGTCTATATATAATAAAAAAAGGGAAAGTAAATCCTTTCCCTTTTTTTATTATTCCGCTGCGGATTTCTTATTCTTTTTCTTGCCTTTAGGCCGGCTATTGCCGTTTGAACTTTTAAATATTTTTCCGCGTTTGGTTCGTCTATCTCCTTTTCCCATGAAAAACCTCCTTATGATTAAAATAGACAATAAAATAAATACGATATATGATTAATCATACAAATCTATTACTATTATCAGATATATGAGTAATGTCAACGATAATTTAACACAACAGGCTTATTATGGTAAGGTGGACTTGAAAAAATAATCAATTGATAAATTGTTTTGCCCTGGAGTTATTAATACAAATGGCTGAATTAAAAAAAACTGATCTGAATGATAAATTCCTCTAAAAAAAACAGGCGTATTCTGGCTTGAAATCGTCACGTCAAAATCAGGGTAAATTGTTATATTTGAATTGTTACCCTTAAGCATTACATTCAGAAAAGGTAAAAATCCTGGTAAATTTTTTTCAGGTTCTTCGTCAGCAATCCAATAATCTTCAAATGCGATTTGTTGTTCAGCAGTCTTTCCAGATATTCTGACAGGATTAATATTGGGGCTGATTAAATCAAATAAATATAAAGGAACTTCTTCGGTTATGACTGGAGCAAAAATTGTCAGTTGAAGATTTCCTTCTCCATATACTGTTCTCATATCCTCTTCAAGGCGAATGAATACATTCAGGTTAAAACTGAAAGATATGCCATTATTGTCATTAATCATCCCCCAAAAAGCGAGCTCAATGCCATTTTCAGCGATAGATAATTCCATCTCTGATTTCTTCCTTTCAGACAAATAAGGAACAGGTATCCAGGAAAACCCAACATGATTGATGTCTCCATCAGGGTGAACATAAATGTCAAAATGATGATCTTTTTCTTCGATGGATATGAACGGAATTCCGGTTTTTAAAAGGTATTGCCACAGTAATTTTTGATGAATTTCATATGTAATCATTTTCGCTTGTATCGTAAGCGGATAAATAATATCAGAAATGTTTAGCTGCCCATTTCTATCAATATCACAAAACTTGAAATCAGGCATATAAACGTATTGGGATGATAATATTGACAATCCTTCTGTGGTAGTTTCAAGATTAATCGGAAAGCAAGCGTTTTTTTCACTCGCAGATATGTTGTTTATTGAGATACCAAGCGACATCACCCAAATATAAAATATCGCTTGAAAAGAAGTACATTTAGAAATCATAACAAATACAATATTAATAAATAATCAGGTTTTCAATAACTTCGATCAAATTAGATTGATCAAAATCTCCTTTGACGATATAGGCATTAGCGCCTGAAGCAATCCCGCGCTTTTTATCTTCAAGACGATCCATTGAGGTCAGCAAAATGATCGGTATGTTCTCATAAGATTTCGTTTTTCTGAGCTTATTTGTCAGTTCAAAACCATTCATTTTTGGCATTTCAACATCAGTAAGAACAAGATCATAATGCGTTTTAAGTGCCATATGATAACCTTCTAAACCATCAGAAGCAATTGAAACGGTATAACCATATGATTCTAATATACTTTTTTCAATTTCACGGGTGCTGAGAGAATCATCTACCACAAGAATATGCGGTGGTTTTTTTTCTGTTTGTTCCTGCTGTTGGTTTTGTGGACATTGCCGATTGTTAGCTTCTTCGATAATTTTTGGAATATGAAGCACATTGACGATTTCGTTTTTTCCAGATATGACCACACCGGAAACCCATTGCGTTTTTTTTAAATGGTTGGGTAAAGGTTTGATGACCAATGTTTCTTCATCCTTTAATTCATCGATGATTAATCCTATTTTTTCATCACTATTTTTAACAATGACAATGAGCATGTTTTTTGGCATTTGATGATATTGGTTTGGAATTCTCAATACTTCATGTAATAAGACAATTGGAATGAGTGCATCTCTTAACTGAATGGCATTTTGATCCGTAATGTGAATCATTTTAGAAACCGGAATCCGAATAATTTCATCCACATTGGCAGAAGGTATCGCAAATAATGTATCAGCAGTTTTAATGGTTAACAAATGCATCATGGCGACTGTTAATGGTAATCTTATTTCAAAAGAGCATCCAAAATCAACATTATTATAAACCCGAACATCACCTTTTAAATCGTTGACAATGGATTCGTGAACAATGTCCAATCCAACGCCTCGTCCTGAAATATCAGTGACAATTTCACTGGTTGAAAAACCTGGGGAAAAAATGCTGTTTAGCAATTGAGTTTCTGTCATCTTTTCCAGTTCATTTTTTGATATCCGGCCTTTTGAAAGCAATTTATTTCTAATGCGCTGTGGATTAATTCCTTGCCCATCATCTGAAATGATAATGATGATATTTCCACCTTCATATGCTGCACCAACAGCGATAATTCCGGTTTCACTTTTACCGGCTTTTTTTCTGATTTCTGGCAATTCAATACCATGATCAATACTGTTTCGAATCATGTGCAACAGAGGCGCTTCGATTCGTTCAAGAATCTGTTTATCCAGTTCTGTCTCAGCACCCTCAACAATAAAATTGATTTTTTTTTCGAATTGTTTGGCCATATCTCTGACAGTACGATGAAAAGTATCAAACAGTGTCGACAAGGGCATCAAACGAATTTTTAGCGATTTTTCCTGAAAAGCCGTAGTCATCAGCTCCTGGTTGATCAAATCTTCTCGGGCATCAATTCGAGTTTTCTTTAGTAGTTTCTGAACGTCAAATAGCTTTGGAATGGCATCTGAAATCAAAAAATCGTGTCTAAGTCTATTGGAAATATCCCATTTTCTTGATAATTGATTCAGCGCATGTGTATATTCATGCTCAATAGTTTGAATATCTAAAAACCGCTGTTTCAATCTGCTGTGAGCTGACAAAATTCCATCCATCAGTTTGACAATCTCATCTAACTTATTCACATCAATACGTATGGTTTCTGATGATTGACAATGCTTCTTAATATTAATTTCATTTTTCGTTTCAGACGATTGTTCTTTTGATATAATTTCTTTTGAATTCTTTTTATCGTCAATATCTTCATGTGGCAATTGTTGATCGTCAATTTGGTTATCACCGGATTGTGATATTGATTCTAAAAGACTTATAACATCTTCAGGTGCTTCACAGGTATCTCCATTGGCCAGTTTATTTAATAAATTAGAAATACTGTCAACAGCATAAAGGAGCTTATCAATGGTTTCACTTGATGCTGCATTTATATTTTTTCGAAATATATCAAAAATATCTTCCATTTGATGAGAAATTTGGGCAATGGCAGTTTGTTTCATCATTCTTGATGTACCTTTTAACGTGTGCGCTACTCGAAAAAGATCATTAATAACCGACTCATCACATTTTTTTTCCAGGTTAAGTAAACCTTTATTAAGCTTATCAACATGCTCATAAGCATCATCCAAATATCGTTTCAAAAATTTTGAACGATCAAAACTCATCTTTTTAAGCCTCTTCTTTTAGTTCATTGATACGTGAGTTACATAAAAACAAGATGTCAGACTTGGAAAATGACATTGGAAAAAACAATAACCCATGTTTATGAAATTCACCTTTCTCAAGAAGGTAAATAACCTTTTGATACCCATTTACTGCCAATTTTAACTGCTTATGTTCCTCATAAATTTTTGCGAGATAATAATGCGCTAACCAATTATTCGTATTGATATACAGCACTTTGCTAAAAAATTCTTGCGCATTATTCATTTTGTTTTCCAGTCGGTTTACCAGGCCTAACAATAAGCAGGCTGCTTCGTTTAGTGCATCATCTGCATAAATCGTTTCACATACAAATCTGGCTTCTTGTAGCTCTTGCTTATTTATCAATATACAAGCTTTTAAAAGGTTCGCTTGAACATGATCTGTTTGAGTTTTAATAAATACATCCAATTGTTCTAAGGCATATGCATAATACTTTCTGTTTGCCAGTTCAACAACTTGTTTCAGAGAGTCTTTTTGGGGCAAATGAGAAAAATTTTCGCTCTTTGTTTCAAATGAATGGTCTGTCGTTATTTGCTTTTGAGTATCACAATAAAAAACAAAAATGCCCTCTTTATTGATTAAATTTAAGCGTTTGAAATCATGTGAAAATGTCTCTGTTGGGCTCATGACAATAAAACCGTTTGGATTTAACAAGTCTGCCAATTCATTGAAAATTTTTTTTCGGGTAATGGGATCAAGATAAATGGATACATTTCGATAAAAAATGATATCCATTTTTTGTAATGGGAAACTTTTTGTTATTTTTTGCAATGGGTTTTGGGAAAAAATAACGCTATTTTTGATTATATTCTTCAATTGAAATTGATTGGAATCCTTTTGGTAAAAGTAAGTTTCAATAAGGCGAGAATCAAGCATGTGAACGGCACGTCGATTGTATACTGCTTTTTGTGCGATCATAATGGATTCAAGATCAATATCTACAGCAAAAAAATTAAACAATTTATAGCATCCAACTCCGTATCGTTCCATCATTGCGATCACCAGTGAGTATGGTTCTTCACCCGTTGAGCATCCAGCACTCAATATATTCAATGGGCATTTTGGTTGTTTTTTTATGAGTATTTCTGGAACCAGAACATTTGATGCAAGTTCAAATAATAAGGGTTCACGATTAAAATAGGTTTCATTAATGGTAAACTGCTGAATAAAATCGAGCGTCAAATCTGATGATGATTTTAATTTTTGATATAATTCACCTCGAC
>Ga0272440_1002613_pt1 | contig 13885 bp, 6 predicted proteins | sample SSMMMBAug17_FD_192440 | JGI IMG/M metagenome (GOLD analysis project Ga0272440, IMG submission 192440) | Marine sediment archaeal communities from Little Sippewissett salt marsh, Falmouth, MA, United States - SSM-MMB-Aug17 | ecosystem: Environmental > Aquatic > Marine > Wetlands > Sediment ...
GCTTTTTCATTTTCAGAATCAGGTAATAATACACTCATTTCTTTCTGAATTTGGCTGGATAAACAGGCATATTTTGATTTACATTGGACATTAAAAGTATCATTAATATATGAAAACTTATTCTTAGCAATTTGAAATGATTTTTTGGCTTTATTGAAAAGATTACATTTTTTTTGTGTTTCGTGATTTGGTATATTATTATTTAATACATCATAATAATGATATAAATTGCTTATAGCTATAAAAGTATCATTGTCTTGTTTAATTTCATTTTTTTTCATTTGATCAATAAGTGATTTCAATTTTTTGACCAGTTCAAATGTTTGATTAACTTTTAGTTGAATCAATTCATTATTGAGTTTTGTTACTAATTCTTGAACATTTTGGGCTTTATCTAAGTTATCAGCTTGAATGTTCATTTTTTTTAAAATACTCAACATTGATTTTGGATAATCTACATGAAGAGGATTGCTCAAGTAACTATCAATTTTTTTATTGGCATATGTTCTAATATTTGCACTTACTAATTGATCTTGTAGCATCTTACTAAATATAATTTTCTGATTATAAGTATAAATTTTTTCTAAGTCAGGCTGTTTTTTACAAGATTCGGCTTTAATCAATATAGAATAGCAATCGCGGTATTCTGGTTGATCAGCAACAGTAAGATTTTGAGATGCAAACTCTAAATAAGTAATTGCACTAGTTAAGTTTTTAGGTTGTTTATTGTTTTCATAAAATTCAAAATATTTTTGGCCAATATAATAATTACAATATTTGTTTAATGATTTATTTTTTTTCCAGTTTTTGACCATTGGTTCTAAAAATTGATCTTCCTGTACAGTCAAAATTCTTTTTTTGATTTCACAATTTGATGCATATACATTATTTACTGTGGCTAAAATTGACACAAAACAGTTTGATAGCATGATAATATGAAAAAAATATTTCATTGTGATTTTTCTCCTTATAAAAACTAACGTACTACTGAATACGTAATTTATTAATGAACTTTTGATTCAAATTTAGATGTTCTTGTATTAATACAAGTATTTCTTCGTTGTATAAATATTGTTCTTCAGGATTTATATAAATATATAATTTATTTAGAAAATATTTTTTTAATAGAATTTTCAAATATTTGGTTTTAATAAGTCTTGAGATCTCTTCAATGCGTGGATCATTAGAATTATCATCAAAATCAAAACCTAAATTTCTAATTGCAGGATCAAAAATTGTAGGTATTAGATTCTTTGAAAATTTTGTGTCAATGAATATTGTAAAGTATATTCTTCGCCAGAGTTCTTTCATTTCAATTGTTTGTCCAGTTGGATCTTTTTGTGCTGTATATTGGAATAAGCGAGGAAAAAAATGTGGAGAACCAAACAAGTGGGACTCAAATGTTCCTGTCAATTCATTTTTTCCCACTACAGGAAGCGCTGAATAAAAATCCATTGATTTTATTATTTCAGCAATCATTTCATCAAAAATATCGAATGATTCATTAGTATTCAATTGATCATCTATGCAATTCACAATAATTTGAGAATTTTCATTAGACAAATGTATAGGAGTTAACCAGGTGTTTAAACAAGAATTTAATTGGTAATTAAACAAGACTGTATAAAAATAGCTGCAAGGATGTAGTTGTACTGAAGTTTTTTCTACAGGTATAGATATCGCAACAATATCGAAATATCCGGATTCATTGTAGTTGTATGGGGTAAAAATAATTTTTCCTTTTAAATCCGAAGATGTTTTTATGTCTAATGTTTTTAGCTTATTAACAACATTTGCTTCAATTGAACACTCTTTTTTTCCTAAAATCATTTCTTGAGTAATGTTTCCTATAGGAACATGCTTTTCATCAGGAAAATCTGAATTTTCATATGAATATAAATTGAGAAATAGTTCAAAATCAGTATTTCTCTGAAGTTTCAGGTGGCATCTCCCATCATCACCGATAATTGTTGATAAATATTTACTTTCAGTTAAGGAAAAATTTCCTTTTTTGGGGACTGCTGCCAATCTATTTCCCTTAAACAAATAACTAGTCTCTGTTTTTAGTAATATTTTAATATTCTTTTCTCTGGCTGGAAAATCTTTTTCTTGATATTCTATTAAATGTTCAAGTTCTTTTGATACTTTTAAAATCAAATCTTGTATGTCACTGTAAGACATATATAGAACATTTCGGCTTTTTTCTTTCATCAAATATTTTTTTCCATAAGTCGTTATAGCTTTATTGGTCAAAATGATGTTCACCATACTTTTTTCTGACTCTTTTTTTATTCGATAATGATAATGAAATGATTGGTCATGTTTACTTTTTGTAGGTCCATTAAGAATCTGATATTCAAAAAATTTTGATGAGTTTGTTATTGAATACTGTACTTTCTTATATAATAGATTTCGAACGTATTCTTGATCTGGATGATCAAGGTTGATTACATTTGGATCAATTTCAATTTTAACTTTCAGTTTTCTCACTGCATTAGGATCGATAATTTCTTCCAAAGAATTAATGATGTTGTCAAAACTTTTGGGGAATATTTGAGTTAAATAGAATTGCCCTAATAAGCTATCACCAGTTTCTTGGTCCATAATATCTGGTGTTAAGGATAATAAGGCACTATATATAAGATTTCTATTAAATTTTTGATTTCGAATATAAGTCATTGACTTTTTTCTGTTTGGATCTAACAATAATATATTTTTTTCATATTCTTCATGACGTTTTGAAAAATCAATTAACTTCGAAAGCTGTTTTTCAATATCTTTCTTATTTAATTTAATGGAATATAAATGTTCTAGTTCATTATTAGTTAATAAAAAAATATATAAACTGATGTCTCTACTCAACCATTGTGAAATAATATTATACCATTTTAGGGTGTCTTCATAATCAAGCGATGTAAATTGGAACATTTCTGATTTATTATTTGTTATAGATGACGCCATTGAACTTATAATTACGATAGATTGATTTTTTGAAGGAATGATTCCATTATCTATTGCATTATTAAATGTTTCTGAAATAAAGTGTTCCCCATAGTTAAACGTAAATAATTCCTCAGCAGTTTTAAAATTTGTTGCATATTTGAAATCTCCATTTCCAATTGGAACAAAAATTATTTCTTTATCAACATCACAAGCTATTGCGTATGCTCTTTTAATTAATTGATGATAAGTTTGTCTATGTAATTTTAAAGAAATGTCGTTATCAAGAAATACAACTATATCGGCCCAAACTTCCGAATTATAGGTAGGCATCAGTGACGTATTCAGAGCCAGAAGAAAGACCAAGAATTGATTTTTGATTAAATTCATAGATATGTAATGTACCTTTTATTTAAGTGAAAATTTTCTAAAGCATTAGTTATGTTTGTCTAAAAATGAATACACTTTTATTATTTTGTCGATATTTCCCATTCATGAATATTTGAGAAAGGAAGTGATCGTTCATTTTTAACCTGACATGAATTTTTTCGAATTATACGTTTTGAAATCGCATTCATACGTTTGAATGTGCCCAAAACAAACACAGGTAGCTCTTTATTAATTCTTAATAGAAATTCATCTCGTAATTCCATTTTCTTTTTATATTTTTGGATTTCATTATATTTAAATATGTTACAATTAAGAAAATTACTTTCTGAATTTTCTGGATTTAGAAATTCAATATAACGTAATTGATTCTGCCCATAGGTAAATGTGTCAAAAATCATTTCAAAATTTCTATTTTTTTTCATTTTATCAAATTCATTAACATCGTGGACTACATATGGTTTAAATTGAATCCTTGCCTGTAAAAATAAATGATTTAGCTTTCGAATAACTGAATTAAATAATTGTTGACCAAAAATAAAGTCAGGCTTGAACATTATGTGGATTGTGATATCTTCTGCTTGAATATTTGATTGAATGTAACCTTCTATTATGCCAGATGGTGCATACATATAGTCAATAGGATAATTTCTCATGGAGAGAATATGATCAAATGTATGATCGTTAGTTTCACCATATGTATAGAGTTTTTCTCTAATATCTGAGTCTTTACAGGTAGCAAATGCAAATGCTTTTCTAAATTCGAGTTTTCCAAAGAGCTTTCTAATTCTTGAATTAGGTGTATTATAATTGAACCCAAAGTAAGTAAAACTTTTTAAATCATCGGTTTCTTCAAGAGAATATTGATCAAATTCAAATACTTGAAGAATAGAATTAGTAGAAATTCCCAGGGCAACATGAATTTTGCCTTTAATAATATTTTTTATAAATTGTTCCCATGAGTAGAAGATCTTAAAAATTAATGGTCGATAGTATTGATTTCTGCCTTCTAGTTCAACTTTATTGGGGTGAATACTTTTTAGGCAGTATAAACCCGTTGTTGCTGTATTGTATACCATTATATCTCCATTCTCTATTATTAGATGTTTGGGAGTCAATTTCTCTGTTTTAATAATAGGAAATGTTAAAGCTGAAGCTGCTTTTGAAAAAGCGGCTTTTTCTGGATAAGTAATTCTTATTTTGTTTTTATAAAAACGTAATATATGTTTATGATATCGATTGAAAGGTGTTCGATTGATCTGTTTGATTGAATAATATATATCTAAAAAAGAAATACCTTTTTTCATTTCAGTTAGGTAAAAAAGAGAAGCATTTGTATCGTAGCATTGAAATAATTTTTCATGATTGATTAGAACTGGCATATAACCACGTTGTGGTGAATAATAATCATAACACACTCTTTTAATTAATCGTTCAGTTGTAAATTTAACAATCAACTCTGCCGGGTATGAAGTATATGAAAAAGGGTTGAGATTACCAATTTTTTGCATGGTTCCAAAGATAATGGCATCATTGGCTTTAATATTATTTGGAACAACAATGATTAAAAGAAAGATATACCATGAAAAATATGACTTAATGAAATATTTAAAAAAAATACTTATCATAGAGAAACTCACTTAGATTGTTCTTCAAAAATGCCAATGCGGTGAACAGTTCTTTTAGCTATTGGCTTATTCAAACAGAAAGATTTTGTTTTCAACTCGCACTCTGCAGCTACTAACAACCTACCATTGTGCATAGAAACTTGAAACCAACCAATTCCATAAATGTTTATATTCAACTCACAGGTTCGACTATCAATTTTGTTAATTTGTTTCCATTCAAAATGTGCGTTATTATTAAAAATTATCTTTTTTTCTTTATTTAATAAAGGGTCATATTGAAATATCGTAAGATTGTTTTGTTTTTCATCTAAAGTTTTATGATAATAGAGTTTGTTATCCAACCACTGAAATGAATCATTAAAAAAGAAAATCGTATTTTCAATATCGTACATTCTAAGATTCTGGATGACCGCTTGTTCAGTAAATGTGTCATTTCGTAAAATAACAATTTCCCAGTTCATGCCATTGCTTCTTAAAAAAGCGACATAAACTAAATTTTGAGAAAATTTAGGACCAATTTCAATTGAACCTTGATTTTCTATAATTTTAGTCTTATGTCTAACTTTTATTTGTATACCAGAACTCTTGGTTTTACTGATATATCCAATTGCTTGATGATTTCTATTTGGAAGATGAAATGAATGGATTGAATGTTTACAGTCTAACAACTTTTTATTATGCTGGCCAAAAATTATGTTATCATTCGCATAAGCGAATCCTTGATAAGTTTGATCAAAATAATTTGGGAACTCATTCAAACTGAAAATTAAGCTATCTTTTTTATTAGCTTGCCGTATTTGCCATTTGGAATTGTGTCTAATCAAAAAATATAGGCCTGGTCTAAAGGCATAAAGATCTTCTTGTGGTTTATAAAATAAACCTGGCCCAGCCATTGATTGTTCGAGGTAAGTATAGACAGGTAAAACTTTATTTTGGTTCAAATTACAAGTATCTTCGATTCTGAAAGCCTGTAATGTTTTTTTTCCCAAATGGGAAACAAGTGCCATAATATATTTTGGGTTATACCGATTATCCAGACATGGAAATTGATACCTAAAATCATAATGATCATCAATGACTTCATATGGGCAGGCATTACATTTTAATGTTGCTCCAATTAATTTCATTTGTATATCTGCATATCCACAACTTATGGATAAAATGTACAATATTATAATTCTAAATATTAATTTTATTTTTGCCATAATTTTATCCTAACTCTCAGTTATTCAAAATTTAAGAAAGAGTTAAACTTGCTACCTTATTATATTACCAAGTATTTATTTCTTCGAGGGCTTACAAACCAGTCGAAAACCAACATCAGCCCCTCTTTTGTCTGTATCGTATGTTTCTCGGGAACTACAAGTGATATCTCTTTCAAATTTCAGCCATGATCCACCCTTCAAGATGTAAGATGTATCTATTCTTATGTCATCTAAGCACCATTCCCATACATTTCCACACATATCAAAAAGGCCTGAATCATTAGATCGGTAACTTCCTACAGCAACAGCTCCAAAGCTCTTATCGTCAAAACGCGCACCATAAGGATGTGATTTTTGGGCAACTGGCGTTTGATCACCCCAGGAATATTTAATATTTTTTCCCCTGTTTCTGCATGAATATTCCCATTCTGCTTCAGTGGGTAGACTGAAAACATAATTATTATTTTTTTCTGTTAACCATTGTGCATAAACTTGAATATCATCAAGGGTTACGCATACCACAGGATGGTTATTGTTTTGTTGTATAATCATTTCTGCAAGTCCCTTGCAGAGTGAACTTTCTATCGCTTGATTATCTCCTGTGTAGTTTTCAGAAACCATAAATGTACGATAATCCCTCTGTCGAATTTCATATTTCCCAATGTAAAAACTATCTAAATATTTATATTCACTATTTATTTCAAAATAACCTCCTTCAATATAAACAAATTCAAGCCCTTCGACAGGTGTTATTAAGGATGGGATGTTCTTAATATTATTTTTTGAAATCTTATCATTAATTATAAATTCATTTTTAGATTTCTTGACAATAAAAGGAATTGTTAAAATTGAAGATAGAATAAGAATCAGGCTGATCATTATATAAGGAAGCCAATTTCTTTTGTGTATCTTTTTTTTATTACATTTTTTTAGTTTCTTAAGTTTCCAGTACAATATTTGATAATCTTCATTGTCTTTATTGTATTTAAGAACTTGTTCCAGAATTTCAAACCATTTCTGCCTTGTTTCTTCATTTTTTTTTGATTTTTTTTCTATAGTGGTAATCCACTTATTTGTATGTTTTGAATCCTGTATTAATGCATAAAAATATTTTTCAGAATTCCATAAAGTAAGGGGATCATCCAATACTTGAATATCTGCATTCTTTATAAACTCCTCATTGTCTTTAATTTTAGGCATTACAGTAATTGTATAAGAACCCGATTCTAATTTCTTGTTAAATATAGCTTTCCACTGATTATTTTTTTCATAAATAATCTTGTTTGCTTTATGTTTTCTTTGAGAATTTTTAATGACAACATATAACCATGATGTATCTTTTTTTCTAAGAGATTTTCCAATTATTGTCATATTCACAATAACTGGCTTTCCTTTTTCAACAAAGTCATTTGCTTGAATCGATAATGATGATAGCTCTAATTTATTAAGCACTTCTATTGTTGTTTGCTCGTGAATTTCTTTATCATTAATATATGCAAATACATTCAGAGAATATCGACCTGGTTTTAATTTTTCCTTGAGGGTTGCTTTCCATTGATTTTTTTTTATAAAGGTTATGTTTTTAGAAATAATTGATTTGTGGGGGCTTTGAAGCGTAATATACATCCATGATCCATCAATCAAAAGGCCTTTACCCTTTGCATGTATTAATAGATCAATTGGTTCTCCTTCTTCAATATATTTTTTTGATTTTAAAGACAAAGATTTCAATTCGGGAAAGTAAAGTTCTTGAAGCTCTTTCATTATATTAATGATTGTTTTAGTATCTGGTCTTTTTTTTGCTAAAGGAGAAAGCATGGTTGATATTAAATTGACGATTTTTTCAGCAATATCAACTTTATTTGGAAGCATAACCGCTGGAAAGCCAATATGTGTTGATTCACTTAATTTATTGATTCCAAATAAACCAAAGCAATTATCTTCTAATTTCAGACGTTCTTCTTCAAGAAGACCTCCAATTTTTCCAAAATGTTTCTCCACACCCATATAAAGATTGTCAGGATCATTACCAATGCACTCTTTTAACTTTTTCTGATAGTCTAATTGGGACTTTTTTGTACGAAAATCTTGTGTTATTAAATAGTAGAGTGATACACCTAATGAAAAAATATCAGATCTCGTTTCATATAAATAACGCTCTTCATTATCTTCGAATTTTTTAGGAATAAGGAATTCTGGTGCTGCAAATCCAATTGTAAAAATATGTGAATTTGTTAAATCTTCATCTTTTTTTGCTTTAATGGAACCAAAATCACAAAGATAAGCATTGTCTTCTTTTATCAACACATTACTTAACTTAAAATCACGATGAACATGTGGCTTACCTTCTTTATTGATTGTACGATGTATATGTTGAAGCCCGGTAGTAATCTGAATTGTCCACTTAAATAACCTTTTGGGTGTAAACTCAACATCCTTTTTTGATAAATTGTTTGTTTCAGCTAAATCATATATATCATCAAGACAATAGTCTGCAAGAGGCATTACCATATACAGATCATCATCGAATAGTCCATGGTCTAATACTGGAAGTATAAAATTTTCTACAGGATTTTTTAATTGGTGTAAAAAGTCTATTTCTTTTTCAAGGTTTTTTCTGGCTTGTTTTGAAAGATACTTCAAACTTCCTTTTTTTTTTGATATATTTTTTATCGTTTTAACTGCTACCAAAACACTATCGGAGGAACGTTTCATTTTCCATACTTCGCCATAGGATCCTTCACCAATTGATTCTTCATCAACCTTTATGTATGTCGTTTTTCCTAATTTAATTTTTTTAGGTATGCCCATTTTATTAGCTCTTTTACAAATATAGACTTGATTTGAGTTATCTAATATAAATAGTGTAATGCTGTTCTTAAAACAGTCAACTTATACTAATGTTTAAAGAAAACTAATTGTATCTTTATTTTAAACAAACTCTATCCTTTTTTAGTGAAAACTGTTCTAATCGAAAAAAATTATCTTTAGTCACATTTTTACTCTGATAGCGATCTTGGTATTTGTTTGATTATTTGGAAAATCATTTTCTCAAGTAAATTTTTTATTTTATCTTCAATGTCCTGTTTTTCTAAGCTACTTGATTTTATCGAAATATATTCTTTTATGACAATAGCATCGTCCAAGTTTGAAATATACAAACGAAGACAAAAAAGTATCTTATTATCAAAATCTTCTTCAACGTTTCCAATCAAAATAGCTTTAATTTGAGGGTTTGCATTCTTTATTTCCTTGAGGATGGTCACAGGGGCTGTCTTTATTAAAGAATTAATAGTTGGAATAGGTGCTTCTAATCTATGATTTGAGTAAGGTTTTTCTATTATTTCAGGATATTCCAAATTATCAATTGATACATTTTTATGAATTTTTTTGTAAATTAGTTCCCTACAAATTTTTTCTGTTTTTTCAATATTTTTAATTAATTCTTTGTTTTTAATATTATTAAAAGTGTCCTTATAGAATGGGACTAGTATTCCAATATTAATACTTAACTTTTTGTTTGATTCTTGTACTGACTGATTTTTTTCGACATTCTCTTTTGTTGAAAAATAAGAAATTTTATTATTCATAGTATCTAATTCATCTGTATCTTTTAAATAATCTATTGTTAAGAATAAAGAAGGTTCTCCTGAAACAAAATCTTTAACTATTTTTATTATCTTAATATCTGGATTGTCCTTAAAATGATAATTGCTAATATTATCAAAATCAATAAAATGAGTACTGTTATCATTAGATGAAAACTCAGAAACAAACTCTAAACTACCTAAATCTCTTGTATTAACGAAAGATGCAGCAATAACATAAACAGAAATTGCTTTTCCTTTTTTTTTATTTATATTTTTCTTTTGAGCATTTAAAACGTAAGAATCCTTTTGTTCTTGGAATCCATAAAAAGGATTACCATCAATATAATATGTATAAAATTTGCCATGCATCATAGTGTTATCTATAGTATGATACTTACTATAGTATAGCCGTTCTTTGCTCATTGACCATTCATACTTATTAATAGAGCTTCTAATTTCGTATGACCAGTTAGGATTTTCAACAATAATTTTTAATGAAAAATTTATATTTTTTCCTGCAAGGCAGCTATGTTGAAATAATATAATATTTAAAATAATAATAATGCTAATATAATTATAATATATAAATTTCTTTTTATTCATAGTTTACTCCATAAAAAAAATTAATTGTTCTCTGGTTTTTATATTCAATTATTAAACAATCATTTCCTCTATTGTTTATAATTGACTTTCAATATTTACTCGTTCAGCAAATCAGTAGCTTTAAACTTAAAAGATCCTTTTCCTATTAATCCTTCAAAAATCTCAAAGCAGACAGGAAATGTGTATCCTTTTAAATTTTTATAAATATACAATGTCACTAAATCTAAATCTCTATTTTTTTCAAATTCATATGTTATTACAAATTTTTCTGTTTTTATTGTATTTCCTTTAAACTCATATGGAGAAATATCTAAACAATTACAACTGACTATGTAAGAAGTGTTAAAAACAAATAAGTTAATTATTTCTGAACATAGTTGTTTTTTGTCATTTACACTTTTTGATAACAAAACAAATAAAGATAATAAGTCTGAGATGTGATATGAAAACGCGATTTCAGTTCTGTAGTTTTTATTTTGTTCTGTACTGTTAACATTATGAATAGATATATATTCATTGAAAATAGATGATCGTTCTGCAGTTATTTCAAATTCATGTAATTTTTTTCGGCCTTCATATGAAGTGGAACTTATAAGAAATAAATCACTAATTCTAATATATGTATAAAATTTTATATTGTTATTTTTATTAGCTCCATAGAAGATATGCCAGGATATTAGATAGTTTATTGACTCTATTGTTTCAAAATATAATTTAGAATTACCAATATAATTATTATTTTTATAAACCTTATAATTGATTTTTCGGGGAAATTGAAATTTTGTGGGTTTATATTGTTCTTTTTCTAATTTTATTGTCTTGTCATAATCTTCGTCTATAATGCTGATGATATATTTCCTTTTTTTATAGCCATCTTTACTAATTAAAATTTCATAGTTACCAGGAATTAATTTAATGCCATCATAATACTTTTTTTTAAAATTTTTAATTTCAATAATTGCATTTTCAGGTATGGTTTTAATATTTAAACTATATGAATTTTTTTCTTTAATTGCATCATTATGCTGTACACCAATTCCAATACTTTTTGGTTTAGAATGTCTTCTGTTATTATTTTCAATAATAAAGTCCTGAATAATTGTGTAATCAGAAACACTATTCTTTTTGAGAAGATATATGGTCTTCAAATCTTCATAGTTAGAGCCAATAGCCGGAAATTTGAAAATATATGTATCACTAATTATATTAGCAATCTTATCAAAAGCTTTTTCAATCGCTTGACTTGAAGATAAATTATTGACATGTATGTAAAGGCCGTTTTTATCGGTAATACTTTTAAGAAAGGTTTGATTGATTTTATCTGAGAGTCCTACAACAAAAAGTTGAATGTTATTGTTAAAACAATCTGTTTCAAAAAACGATTTAAAAATCGCAGAATCAAGTTGTTTTTGAGTGAAAGTATCAATACTATTTGTAATAACAATAATAAATTTAAAATAAACCTTAACTTTGTTTGATTTTAAATCTTTTATTGCCATTGCAATAGAATCATGTAAAGCTGATGATTGAACTCTTTGATGCCGCTGTTTAATATAATCATTTAATAAATTTTTATCTTTGACAAAGCCAGTTTTTGACTGAATATTAGATGACAACTTAACTATTTGTGCATCAAAAGCCAAAGGAATTTGTTGAATAAATTTTGTCAAAGCTAATTCAATATATTCAAGAGTTTGGTCATCAATAGAAGCACTGTTATCTACCAACATGTTGAACCTAAACAATGTATGTTCTTCTGCGCCCTTGTATCTAAAGTCACCTAAGTTAATAACCGTCAAATCATTTCGGCATATTGGTTTTGTTAAGCTTATATTATTCTTATTTTCATATTGTATGTGAATATTGTCCCGATCAAAACTCAATCGACTTGTGGAAGGATCAACTGAACGAACAACAAGAATATATTCCATCGTTTCTTTATTATAATAAAAGTCCATTTTTTTAAAATTCATATAATCTGTTTCTTTTGCGAGTATTCTCTCCTGTGATAATATAATACATAAAAAAATAATACTAATGTAATATAATAAGTTATTTTTTTTATTCATAGTTATCTCCATATACCATATTAATTCATTACTGATTTATTATTTAAAAAACCAACGTCTTTGGCGGTGTTTATAGGCTCTTTATTAGTTAGCATCATATTAATTCGTTAAGAAATCAGTTGCTTCAAACTTAAATGTTTCATTGTCGCCTATTAGTTCCAAGCGAACAGGAAAGGTGTATCCTTTTAAATTTTTATAAATATAAAATACTACTAAAGGAACTTTTTTTGTACTACGCTTAGAATTTTCTATTTGATAAGTTAAAATAAATTTTTCTGTTTTAATTGTTTTTCCTTTAATTTTATATTTAACAGTATCAGGATAATTACAAGTCACTATGTAACAAGTTTCAAATACAAATAAATTGATCTTTGTTGAATATAATTGTTTGTTGTATATATTTTTTGATAAAAAAACAAATAATGATATAAAATCTAAAAATTTATAATTATTTGGAATTTCAGCTACCCTGCTCATGTTTTTGTTTGAACTATAGTCATGAAACTCATAAGTAATACCATTTAAAAAAAGATTATGAGAATAATTTTTTCTTAATATAATTTCACTAATTTTTTTTCTGTCTTCAGATATTATAGAACTTAAAAAAGAGAATTCATTTACCTTTACAAATGTTGTAATAATTTTATTTCTATTATAACCATTAAAATCAAATTTATGCAATGATATTTGATAGTATTTAGTAGTATCATTTATTGTCTCAAAGCGTAATTGAGAATTATCAATTAATCTATTATTTTTTAGAACCTTATAACTGATTACTTTAGGAAATTTAAATCTGGTGGAGTTATATGGAATTTTTTTAAGTTTTATTGTTTCGTATTTATTTTTATTTTCAATAGTGATAATGTCTTTCCTTTTTTCATAGCCATATTTACTAATAACTATTTCATAGTTTCCAGGGGTTAACTTAATTCCATCGAAATATTTTATTTTGGGATTTTTAAACTTAATGTTTGCGTCTTTTGGAATCGTATCAATGAATAGCTGATATAATAATTCAGGCTGTAGTTCAATAACGTACATCAAATTAGAATTTGTAATAGTAATTTTTCTTGTTTGAGAAATATATCCATTTTTTACAATTTCAATTTGATATTCTCCTGGAGCTAACTGAAGGCCTCTATAATATTCTTGATTATTGTTTATCCATACTGTTGCATTTGATGGGATTGTTTGAATGTTTAAATCAAAAGTTTTAACTGAAAAATAATTTACCTTGATATATCCTCCTAAAGTTATAAGTAAGAGTAAAGCAGAACAAAAAGTTATGAGAAAATATGATGATGATTTATTTTTATAATTGGAATTTATATCTTTTATGCGCCAATACAAGGCATTAATATCTGCCTTGTTCTTATCATACTTCCGAACTTTCTCAAGCACTGACAACCATTGTTTCCTTTTATTTCCATTATTTTTGGAATCTTTGTAAATACTTTCCA
>Ga0272440_1002614_pt1 | contig 13883 bp, 15 predicted proteins | sample SSMMMBAug17_FD_192440 | JGI IMG/M metagenome (GOLD analysis project Ga0272440, IMG submission 192440) | Marine sediment archaeal communities from Little Sippewissett salt marsh, Falmouth, MA, United States - SSM-MMB-Aug17 | ecosystem: Environmental > Aquatic > Marine > Wetlands > Sediment ...
TGATGACTTTTCGGTCGGTTAAGACCAGCTTGGAAAATATTTTAAAAACTGAAATTGAGACTGGCGGACTTTACGAAGGAAAGTTCCAAGTAATCGGTTATCAAAAAGAAATTCAATCTGCTGAAGAGGTTGTAAATAATAATAGGTCGGTTCAAGTTTATTATGAATCTGGAAATTTTGACGGTGCAATTTACGGAGACACTCAACACAAAGCAACGTTTAAAATTGACTTGACGGTCGGAACTTCAGCAAGCGTTGATTTATCTGGACTTGATTTAGCAACAAGTGATTCTGAACGTGCTGCAATTTTAGCAAATCATAAAAACGCACTTGCACAGGCTGATGAAAAATTAGACGAACTTATAGAATATGTTTATCAGATTATAATGGCAGGTAAAAATTCAGAGCTTGGAGCTGATTCAGTAAACGTTGCAAGTCGGCAATTAGTAGACATACGAAAAAACGAGCCGATACCACGCGGAGAATACGCGGTCATTTCTGCAACTATGACGCTTGAATGTATGTTGTCAGAAAGCTTAATTTCTGTTGAAGGTGTCGAGTCTGAAGGAATTACAACAAACATTGAGATAAAAAATGATGATGTTTCTGTTACACAAATTGAAACAGGAGGAATATAGATGGGAATAACACCAAATTCATTGGCACAGTTAAATGCTGTTAGTGTAAGTAACGTACAGCTTAAAACAAGTGTTAATGTTTTAGAAAGAAAAATATTGATTGTCGGAAGTTATGACAATACAAAAACAATAGTAGATAACGTCCCTGTTCAAATATTTTCGCCCGAAGATGTGGCGTCAAAATATGGTTCGGGGTCAATGTTGCATAGACTTGCAATCGCTTCTAATTTAGGGGCAAAAGGCGTTGAAACTTGGGTATGTCCGCAACCCGAAAACGGTTCTGGGGTTGCTGCAACTGGTAGCGTATTATTTGCAGGATCTACAATTTCGGCAGGTACGATTTACGCTTACGTTTCTGGAGAAGCGATTCCGTTTAGTTTTGCGGGTGGAACTCCGGCACAGCTTGCGACTGCATACGCTGCAAAAATTAACGCCGAAACTGACTTAAATATTACGGCAGCTGTTAATGGTTCAACACCAGAGCAAGTAGACATAACGTCTAAAACGTTGGGTACTTACGGAAACGATGTAATAATTTCTTTTAACGAAGAAAACACTGATGAATTTCCTGATGGTTTAACGTCTGCAACCGTTACACCAATGTCAAGCGGTTCGGGTTTACCTGATATTCAAGACGCACTTGATGCACTTGGTACTGGTTCAAGTCAAAACGAAAACTATTTTACAGATTTAATTCACGGTTACGGACAAGATACTACAACGTTAAATGCGATTAGTTCATATAACGGAACTGGAAATCTTGCGGAAGGGAATTATGCAGATGATGTTCAACGTCCGTTTAGATCGTTAATCGGAGATGTTGCGACTGGTTCGGGCGGACTTTCTGCACTTATCGCACTTGGAGACGGTCGAAAACTTGACAGGACAAACGGAATTGTTGCCGTGCCTGGTTCTGTAAATCACCCGGCAGAAATCGCTGCTCAAGCGGTTGGAATAAATGCAAGATTAAATAACGTTCGAGCTGAAGAAAATGCGGGTGGTCAAGTATTGTCTGGGGTTCGTGCTGGTTCTGTAGATGAAAGATGGTCTGATGATTATGACAATAGAGACCTTGCGTGCAAAGCTGGAATTTCTCCGACTAAAATTTCAAGCGGTGCAGTTGTTTTGACTAACGTTTTAACATTTTATCATCCAGACAGCGTGCCTGCAGAAAACAACGGATATAGAAATTATCGTAATATTTCGATATTGCAAAATATTACTAATTCTGTAAAAGTAAATTTCAATCTTGAAAAATGGCAAGGTATTTCAATTGTCGAAAACGTTACAAAAGTTACGAATGCAAATTCAGCACAAAAAGCTCGTGATATTGATTCTGTAATAGATGATTTTATTGCACTTGCAGACGAGTGGGAAGCTAATGCGTGGATTTACTCATCAAGCTACACAAAAGAAAATATTGTAGTTGTGATTCGAGCATTAGTAAATGGATTTAATAATAATATCAAGATTGTTTTATCAGGACAAGGCGATATTATAAACACGTTGATAGAACATGATACTTCAATTGACGTATTTTTATAAGGAGGTGTAAATGGGTTTTCAAGTAGGTACTATTAAAAAAGTCTTAATTGACGGTATTTCATATAACGCTAAAGCCGACATTGACGCGACTAAAAAACCGCGTAAAGAAAAAGAGGGAATAGCGACAAGTGGAAAAACTTTTCAAAAGTTCACAGCAATTCCGGCAGATTTAGAGAGCATAACGCTTACCACTTCACCGCAACAGCACGGACGACTTGAAACGTTACACGATGACGGAAATGTTTTTCCGATGTCCGTTACGCTTGCGGATAATTCTGTTTATAGGTGTGTTGGTTTTATAAACGTTGAAGGCCGATCAACTGCCGAGGGTACTACAACCTTGACAATGACAGCAGAAGACGAATGGACACCGTTTTATAGCTAAGAAAATAAAGCGGGCTTGAAAAACAGCCCGCAAATATAAATAAAAAAGAGGTTTTGAAATGTTCGGAAAAAAACAAAATTTAAAAACAGTTTCGGCAGAAACAGCACAGAAACAACTTGATGATTTTTTTGAGTATTACGGATATGATAATGAGCAGGGATTTTTAGATGCTCAAAAACAAGACGATGCGGATGCGTTTTCAAGCACTTTTGAACGTATTAAACGTGGTATTAAAATGGGATTTATTGATATTTCTGAAAATGAAGATGGCGAAATAAGCGTTACACAGGTTACAAAAAAAGGATCGGAATTAGTATTCCCGGAAATATCAGCAAAAAATAAATCTGAAATGAGAGCAGTAAACGAATTTACAAAAATACACCAATTAGCAGGAAGTATGACCGGCGTTGGTTATGAAGGAATTTGTAAATTAAAAGGTTCTGATTTGTCTAACTGTGAGTCAATAGCAACCCTTTTTTTATTAGTGTAGTAAATAAGATCGATAATTATATGGGAGCGTTATATTCTGATAACCAACCCATATCAGATATATTAAAGTTGAAATTTACAGAATTAAAATATTGGTTTGACTGGCATGAGATTATACAAGATCAATACGACAAGGCGGCTGAATAAATGGCTAACATGAAAGTAAATACAAATTTTACCGCAAAAGACGGCGTTTCTAAGGCCGTCAAAAAAGCGACTAAGTCCGTAAAGATTTTCGGTAAAACGTCAACCGCTGCGTTTAATCGTGCGAGCCGGTCAGGTAGTCGTTTCGGTTCAGCGTTAAAAGGTGCGTTTGCTTTTATTTCAGCACGTCAAGTTCTACGCTGGTCAGATCAATCCATAAAGGCTTTTCAAGAGCAGGAAACAGCGATTGCAAACGTTAAAGCTGGTTTAGTTTCTACGAATATGGTCGCTGGAAGGTCTTTAAAACAACTAACGACTCAAGCACAAAATTTTCAAAAAAATACATTTTTTGGTGACGAAGCAATTTTACAGGGCGTTACCGCTCAAATGTTAACATTTACAAATATTACAGGTAAACAATTTGACAGGGCTCAAGCTGCCGTTTTAGATGTTACTGCTAAATTAAAAGGACTTGATGCCGGCGAAAGCGATTTAAGAGCTACTACAATAATGTTGTCAAAAGCTTTGAATGATCCGGTTGCAAACTTGGGAGCGTTGGGACGTGCCGGAATACAATTTTCAAAAGAGCAAAAAGTTTTAATTAAACAATTGTCGAATACGGGACGCGTTGCTGAAGCTCAAGAAATGATTTTAAAAGAGCTTGAAAATCAATATGGAGGTACAGCCGCGGCAATTGCTAAAAGTTCTGGAGGTATAGAAAAAAGTTTAAAAAATAAAATTGGTGACGCGATGGAAGAAGTCGGGAAACAATTATTGCCGGTCAAATTGCAATTGTTGCAATTATTAAACGTTATCGTTCCATTTATACCGACGCTTCTAAAACTTGCTCCGTTAATTTTAACTTTAGTTGCTGCATGGAAAGCATATCAAGTCGCTGTTATGATTGCAACGGCTTTTCAAAACGGGTTTAATATAGCATTAATGGCAAATCCGATCGGTCTAATTGTTGCCGGGATTGTTGTATTGATCGGTATTATAGTTTTATTAGTAAAAAACTGGGATAAAGTTAAAGCCGCACTTGTTAAAGGTGCAACGTTTATAAAAAATATTTTTATAGCGGCATGGGAAGGAATTAAACGCGGATTTATTGCAGCGTTTGGAGTTATAAAAAAAGTGTTTTTTACAATAGTTGATTATTTTTTAACAATATATGGAACAGTCGTAAAGGGAATTTTGGGAGCCGCTATAAAAGTCGGTAAAGCTTTGGGTAAAGATGTTTCCGGATTACAGTCAATAGTACAAAAAGTTTCGGACGTTCAGGCTAAAGTTTCGCAGCAATCATATATCGGCGGCGTTACTGGGAAAATAAATTCAGCTACAACAGATTTTACAAAACAAGCTCCAAACGCAAAACAGGCACAGGCAAGTTCATACAGCGGTCAATTAAATATTAACGCTCCAGCAGGTTCAACATATTCAGAGAAAAAAACGGGAGTTCAACCAATTAACGTCAATATGGTGGGGGCTAACTAATGTCATGGCAAAATAGAGTTTTACCAAATATAAATTTAACATCTCCGGATGGTACTGAATTTGAAGGATTATTTCAAGATTCGACAACAACAAACTCAAAAAAACTCGGGATATTTTCATATCCGGGTCTTGACGGTGAAGTAGTTCAAGACTTAGGACTTAATTCTGATAAATATTCGTTTGCAGTAATTTTTGCAGGCGATGACCATGATTTATTAAAAAAACAATTTGAAGATGCAATAAAAGAGCGTGGGACTTGGAACGTTATTCATCCTGTACGTGGTTTATTGATTTTACAAATTGTTGATTATTCGGTTTCTGATTCTCCAACTTCTGCAGGGGGTTATACACAATTTGACATAAATTGGATTGAACCTTTACCGGATTCTGAAGTAGTTTCTACAGCTTCTCAGGGAAATTTAATTGAGCAAGCATCTGAAGCTGTCAATAATAGTTCAGCGGTTGCGTTTGCAAATAACGTTACGCAGACTATAGAATCAGCTACTCAGGCACTCCGAGACGTTACTGAAGACATTACAAATTTACGCGATGCGTTTCTTGATCCTATCGCAAAATTAAACAATGCTATATATAATTTAGGTCTACAAATACAGCGGTCAATAAATGACACAATTTCAGAAACAATAATTGACGTCGAATCGTTATCGGGACAATATCAACAATTATTTTTAACACCTGCGACCGTAGAAACTGATATAAATACAAAAATATCAGCGTATGAAAATGTTATAAACGCAGGAAATAATTTAACGCCCGAAACGGCAACTGTTGAAAATAAAAATATTGCAGCAAGTCAGGAGTGTTTTTTGCTTGCCGCTTTATGTGCTTTGTGTATATCTGTTTTAAACTCTACCATTAAAACACGTTCGGAAGCAATACAGACAGCGGACACTATTACAGATTTATTTAGTCAAGTAACTGAAGAATTAGATAAATCACAAACTTTATATAAAGACGAAGCTATTGATTCTCAATATTTTTCTCAATCTGAAAGTTATTCTGATGTTTCACAATTAGTAAGTTTAACGCTTAAATATTTAACAAGTTTATTATTTAATTTGCAGATTGAAAAGAAATTTATTCTTGACAAAAATAAAACACCGATACAGGTAGTCATTGAAGAATATGGAGAACTCGGAGAAAATGACATAAATCTTGATAGTTTTATTGATATAAACCACCTGAAAAACAACGAGATTATACTAATGCGTGCAGGTAGTGAGGTTGTTGTTTATGTCTAATGAGATAAAAACAAGACCAACCGCAGGGTATGGATATAAAGTAAAATCAGGCGACCGTATAACGTTTATTTCTAACACTGCATATGGGACAAGTTCAAAAACTGGTTTAATTGTAAATGCAAATCCAATTTTAAATGGACGCCCTATTTCGCTTGAAAATTTACCGACTATTTACCCTGGTGACGTTTTATTTATTCCAGAAATTATAGAAAAGAAAAAAACTCTTATCGGGAAAAATAAAAACGAATTTACTTTAATTTTAGGGAATAGAGAAATACCAGTAGAAGCAGCGAAACTTTTAAGAACAATGGACACTGCAGCCGATGCGTGTAACGTTTCAATTGCATGGATCCCGGGACTTGACAAAGACCTTGATAAATTAACCGCACCTTATTCATTTACAGATGCAGAAATTTATCTCGGAAATGAATTGATGCTGACAGGTCGATTATATAACGTGTCGCAAACTCAGGATTCAACCGGTATAAAAAAAGAACTTGAAATATTTTCAACAACTGCCGATATTATTGACAGTTGCGTTTCACCACCTTATGAAAAAAATAATATTTCATTATTCGAGAGAGCTAAACAATTATGCGAACCGCTCGGAATTTTTATTGATTCTGATTTAGACAGCGACGGAGGAAAGTTTAAACGAATGACCGCAGATACTGGTCAAAAAATATTTGAACATTTACTGAAATATGCGAAACAACGTTCGATTTTAATTTCGTCAACGACAACAGGAAAGTTGTTTTTCACGCGTGCTAACGTTGACGGCAAATCGGTAGGAACTATTATTCATGAAGTTCCATTATCTGAACAATATTCAGCACGTTTTGACGGTCGAAATTTATATCATTTGTATAGAGCAATCGGACAAAACGCAAAAAAGTTTTCTAAAAAAGAAGCAATCGCAAAAGATGATATTGTTCCACGTTCGAGACAATTAACGTTTGAAGCTAATGATAATACGGAAGGAAATATAAAAGACACGGCAAGTTGGCAAAGGTCAAAGCAAATTATTGAAGCTTTAACAATTCCTATGCCGATAAAAAGACCGTTGCAAAATAATTGGTATGGTCCGGACGGCAACCTATGGCGTGAGAATACAATTGTTACTGTTAAATCGGACGTGTTAGGTATTCCGAATGGGTTTGATTTTTTAATTACTCAAGTCGAATACGATTACACGTCAAGTGGAACTACTACAAATTTGTCAATAGTACCGCCTAACGCTTACACTGGAAAAGATTTAGTTTTACCATGGAGTACTATATGAGAAGTGGAATAGTAAAAGATTATAAAATTGGAACGAATGCAGATGGAGATGAAAACGTTGTTTTATTAGTTTGTGAAATAACGTCAAGTGAAGATGTGCAAACAGTCGAATATATTCAAGGTTCACAGAATGACAGTATTCCTGAAATTGGAACGGCTGTTTATATTATTGATGTCGCTGGAAATGCTTCAAATAAAATTGCTATAGTTTGCGATTCAAATATTGAAAGCACTGTTGAAAATGGCGAAAAGAAAATTTACGCTCAAGACAATGGAAGTATTGAAAGTTATATTTATTTGAAAAAAGATGGAACTATCGAGATAAACGGGAATACTGATTTTGCAGTTAATTATAATAATTTAGAAATTTCCTTGACAAATCAAGACACTTTAATAAATGCTGAACTAACGAAATTAACGGCAACAATTTCTGCAATGGTAACTGCATTCTCGGCTCTTGGTGTAACGATACCGCCATATGTTCAAGGGGCCGTTACAACAGACATAACGTCTGCAAAAAATGATAAGGTATTATTATGATACGAATTTACGAGGGCGATCCGAAAATTTATATAGATGAAAACGGGGCTTCTTTGGTTTTCAAAGGCGGTCTGCCTGTTATGGACGGCGGACTTGAAAACGCTGTTATAATTTCACTGTTCACTAAAAAAGGTTGGTTCGGTAATTCTTTTTTTACAAATCAATCTGAAAAAATTGGCTCTGATTTTGAAGAAACAGTTAAGGGAACTATAAATAGATTTTATTTTACACGCGTTGAAAAATCAATTGATAATGCTTTGCAATGGATGATTGATAAAGAAATAGTTTCTAAGATTGAAAAATTAGTTTCTAATCCGTCAATCAATCAAACTGAAATTATTATAAAATTATTTCCACCATCTGGAAATGAAATTGAATTATTGTTACTACAAAATGGCATGAATTGGATATTTCAGACAACTAATCCAGCTTATAGGAGAATTTAATGAGTTTAACGATACCAGCAACTAAAGATATTATCACTCAAAATAAATCAAAATTTGAAAGCAAATTAAATCAAACAATTCCAGCAGTAGACAAGTCATTTTTAAATGTTCTATCAACTGAAGAAGCTGTTTTATTTACGTTGCTTTATAAATACGCCGCTGAACGCTCAAGACAAAATTTGGCATTGACGGCAACCGGCGAAGATTTAGATTTAATAGGTAGCGAATACGACGTTATACGTGGAAATTCTCAAGCTTCTGTTTTATCAGTCGAAGCAACCGGAACGGACGGAACTGTAGTTCAATCGTCAAACAATTATACGGGCGATTCAAACGGATTGCAATATTCAATTGATGCAGGCGGTACGGTTTCTGGTGGAGCGTTGACTTTATCTGTCACAGCGTCCGAGCTTGGAGTAATTGGAAACTTAGAAGTCGGCGAAACGCTATCAATTGGAACTCCAGTCCCGGGGCTTAATCCACAGGCTGAAGTTTTATCCGTTACAACAACAGGTACAGAAGAAGAAACCGACGAATCATATAGGACAAAAATTCTTGACGTTATACGTGCAGAGGGTGGCGGGGCGAATGCGACAATTTATCGTACACGCGGTCAAACTGTTTCGGGCGTTGCTCGTTGTTATCCGTACACGGGAAACCCGACAGATTTACAAGTCAACGATGATTCAAGCGTACCGCCGGAAAGAACGGTTTATGTTGAAGCAGATTCAAGCGTTGATCCCGATGGAATAGCTCCTACAGGCTTATTAAACTCTGTTAGAACTGCATTAACTGTTGATCCTGATACTGGAGCGGATTTAGAACCTTTGGGTTTAACGTCAGATACATTATATGTCGAATCAATTATAAGGACTAGTATTTTTACAGAAGTGCGGGATTTAGATGTGCCGAATGGAAATACATCTGGTTGTCAAACTGCAATAAATACAGCTTTAACAACATATTATGAAGGATTACGTCCGTATATTGATGGAATAGATCCAGAATTTGAACGTAATGATACTATCACAGATTTAACAGTTTCAAAAATTGTGCAAAATGTTTTAGATGCGTTCGGTGCGACGGCATCAGGAGTTGGTTTTGGACTGTCTGCGGGTACAAGTTTAACGTCTTATATTTTAAAACCCGGAGAACTTTCTAAAAATTCAGGAGTAAGTTATGTCTAATATAATGCTTGATGCGTTTTTATCGATGTTGCCCGAAGGTTCGGCGTGGGAGTTTTCAGATAGTGACGATTTTTTAAATGCGTTGTCTGAGAACTATGAAAACGTTCGTCAATATTTATCTAACTTATCTACAATACGCGACCCGATGAAAACCACGTTGTTATCAGATTTAGAACGTGAATTTGGTATTTTATCAGATTCAAGACTTTCTGAAAATGATAGACGCATGATTTTATCAAGTAGAAAATTTAATAATGGTGTAAATGGCACGGCTGATTTATTACAGCAAAAGCTTGACGCTGCCGGTTTTGACGTTTTAGTGCATAAAAATGACCCACCGGTCGACCCAGCTCAATTTATTGATGAAAGTTATCAAATGGTTGCAGGTGGATTTAATGCGTATGCTGGACGTTCGGATGCTTACGCAGGAAAACTTGGAGGTGAATATTTATTGAATGGAAATTTAGTAAATCAAGCTCCAGATTATTTGTCAAGTGCTGGAAACATGTACGCAGGAAATACAGTTGCAGTCGCTGGTCAATATGACGATTTTATAGAAACGCCATACACAAATACAACTCCGACGGATTCTACAACTTGGGGATTTATATTTTTTGTAGGTGGCACAGCAACAAGAAACGTTGACGGAGAATTAACAAATATAGAACTTGCTACAGTTCCGAGCAAAAAGAAAAACGAATTAAAAAAAATTATTTTAAGATACAAACCAATTTTTACTTGGTGCGGTTTAGTAATAGCATAAAAAACAGGAGGATTAAAAAATGTTATCAGTAGAAGCGACATTCGCAAATAAAACAGGGACTTTCCCAAACGCGTTGGCAATAAATTCAACTGGTCCATCAGATACAAACGGAACTGAATTTATAGCGGATATGATTAACAATTGGATGTTCGGACCATCTCAATTTTTGCTCAACAAAGCAAATTTAACACCCGATGAAGTTTTAGAGTCAGGAAGTGCATCACAAATTTTTGAAGCAATGCGAAATTCTTACTCCGGGGTGCCAGCAGGAACGATTGTTCAATATCCGCTGAACGATACACCGTCTAATCTCGGGCATAATTGTCTTTTACTTGCAGGTCAAGCGGTTTTAGTTTCTGCATATCCAGACTTAGCAGCTAACGTTTACGTCGGTGATGCAAACAACGCGGCAGTTTTTGCAGGTGGTGGGGCGTTTTATCGGTGTGACAATTCTGATGGTTCAAGTCCGAACACGGCTGGAAATTATATTAAACTTCCCGACACACGCGGACGAGTTCCACGCGGATATGATAGCGGTGCGACTGTTGATCCAGACGGTGCAAGTAGATTTTTAGGAGATGTGCAAGCTGATTCTTTTCAGGGGCATAGGTTCTGGACTGGTATTTTGGCAAATTCAACTGCTGCCGGATTAACACATATTTATGGTACAACAACAAGTGAATGCCCGGGAGTTGCAACCGGAAATATGAGTGCCGGAGCGGGCGTTGGCACTCATCAGCCGTTATCATCATTACCAAAAGATGACGGCACAAACGGAACACCACGAACATCATCAGAAACACGTATGGCAAATTTTTCAACACAATACGCAATAGTTTATTAAAAAGGAGAATGAAAATGAAAAAAGTTTTATACAAAGAAATCGACGGGTTTAAAATTATTATAGGGTTCTCGGATTGTATCGTTGACCCTGTAGCAACTCAAAAAATTGCTTCAAAAGCATTTGAAAAAACAGAAGAATTTAAACAATTAAAAATGCTTGCAAAAGAGCAAAACGGCTATTACAAAATGATGGCTCAAGCACAGCAGAGCTATAAACAAGCAGATAAAAATAAAAATCGTGCAGACATGGAAAAATATAAGATTGATTATTATTCTCGTCAAAACGACATTAACAAAGTTCAAGAACAAATCATAAAAATAAAACCTTTGCTTGATGAAAAGAAAAAATCATTACTACAAAAAAATCAAGTATTTTTTGAACCAACGTTAAACGAAATACACGTCCGTGATGATGTTGCAGATACTTTAAAACTTGCATTTGTCAAAAATGAATTTGTTGACATTGACGGAAATGTTGTAAAAAACAATAAAGGCGTTTATTACGAATTTAAAAATGATGAACCAGTTAAGCATGAAATAAATGAGTTGAATTTGTCGGCTGATTCTAACTGGATTAAAGAAAGTATGTTGACGGATAAACAGAAAGAAATTATTTCAGATTATAACGAAAATCTGAGAATATCAAAATTAACAGATGAAGAAAAGAAAAAAGAAGCTGGACATTTAAAAGATATTGCTTTATTGAGATCAAACGAAATGCGATCAAAATTAGAAATTCAGGGCGATAATAAAGCACTTAAAAAAAGTCAAGATTATTACAATGAACAATGCGACTTGATAGATGAACGTTATAGCGTATAATCAAAATAATATTGAATTGTTGCCGAGTACGAGAATAAAATCGTACGACGCAGCAATTTCAGTTTTTAATAATTGGCTTGACGGTCGAAACGTTAACGAAGAAAATATCGTTGAATATTTAGAATTTTGTCGAGATAATTATAAACCACGAACATTTAATCATAAATTAAACGCACTTAAAAAATCATTAAAAATTATTGGTGAACAATCGGGACAAGATTCTACATTATGGAAAATGAAAATTGACGAAGTTTTTAAACGTGTAAAACCCGTAAAAGTTAAAGATGGAATTTCAAGAGAAAGGTTTTTAAGCAAAGAACAGTTTGATAAATTAAAAAAAGTTTCTGATCCTGAAGTTGCGATAATTCTTGAATGTTTATATCAAACCGCTTGCCGTGTTTCTGAATTATGCAATATAAAATTATCTAATTGCACGATAAAAGATAAATATGTTGAGATTGAAATTATTGGGAAAGGAAATAAACAACGAATAGTTTTTTTAAAAAAATCAACGTTTAATAAATGCCTTAAAACATTTCAAGGACAAAAATATTTATTTGAATATCGAGTTGGGAAACAAGCCGATAGGACTACAATTTATAAAAAGATTGCAAAATCTGGAAAGTTAATCGGATTAAAAATTTCTCCTCATGTTTTACGTCATACTTTTGCAACTATAAATTTAAAACGGTTAGGTATTCACAAAGTCAGTAAATACCTAAATCATTCTGATATATCTATAACGTCTAAATTTTACTTACACGAAGAAGCAACAGCAGACGAAATATTAAAGTAAATGTACGTATCCATAAAATCCAGCTACAATTGAAATTTCAAGACTTTCAATATTTAAACAGTAAATAAAATTATCTTTGCAATAAAATAATTCATTATTTTTATAAGTTGGGTGTAACGTTTTTAAATTATCTAATGCAACTAAATTTGAACCATCGCCGACATAAAGACGCTTTACTTGTTCTTTTGTATCAAAATCAATATTAAAACGCATTAACCAACCTGTTGATGTTTCAATGTAATAAAAATAATAATGTCCTTCAATGTTTTTGCAAAAAACAATTATATCTTTATGTGCATTTGTATCTGAATTATTTTCATAAAGACAATTTATATTTTCGTGTGCATCAACTCCATCGAAAGAATAACCATTTGGAGAGTACCAAATTCCATCATATTCAATCCATGAATAAGCGTTATTTATCCAGTTAGAAAAACCAATTAAGTCAATTCCATTTATTGAGTGTGAACCTTGCCATAATCCATTATCCCAAACAAATAAAACGTTGTCATTTAATCCTGAATAATCTTTTGGGGATTTATAATAGTCATAGTAAAATAATTTATTGTCACGTGAAATTTTAAAACTTGTAATGTTTGTGTTTATTGTTTTATCCAAAACTCCGTCAATGTAAGTTTCTGAAAGTTTGACATTACCAGTCATTATATTTATTGAATAATATATTTTACCGTTATACCTTATAATTGCTTCGGGTGTATGTTGTAATAGGTAAGTTCCGGTAACTTCTCCGTATTCGTTAAGAGTGTAAATTTTATTACCATTACAAAGCTCATAATCAGAAATTTTAATTGATTTAGAATCTTTGAAAAGCTCTTTACCATCATCGTACAAAAGATACGTTGTTTGAGTACCGTAAATAATCCCTTTCAATTCTTTTTGATTTTCGGGAGTTGTCGGATTAGTTGACGGTGTTTCTGTTTGCGTGTTTTCGTAGTTTGATTTTGTTGGTTGATCTGAACACGCCATAAAAAATATTATTATTGTAAGTAAAATTATTTTTTTCATTTTATTTCTCCTTTTTCTGATAACGTTCAATCATTACACGTTTAAGCCATTTTCGTTGCTCAGTCATTTTGTCGTATTTTAGTTTTTCAATTTTTGGAATCGTGTAATTATTTGCCGTTCCCGTTCTTGCTGATTCTACCATTGTTTTCATATATTTAATCCTTTTATGTATTCTAAAGTTGATTCCCTGTCATACGGTTCTATATCGTTGTCAAATTCATC
>Ga0272440_1002615_pt1 | contig 13882 bp, 8 predicted proteins | sample SSMMMBAug17_FD_192440 | JGI IMG/M metagenome (GOLD analysis project Ga0272440, IMG submission 192440) | Marine sediment archaeal communities from Little Sippewissett salt marsh, Falmouth, MA, United States - SSM-MMB-Aug17 | ecosystem: Environmental > Aquatic > Marine > Wetlands > Sediment ...
TAGATTTGGGAGTGTATAATACAATTTAACATATCAACAAATACTTGTTTTTGTTGTAATTATTTCACTCCCAAATCTAAAGATTTGGGACTCCAATTTTTAATTCATCAGCATTGGGCTGGTATATAACGCCCTTTCAGGGCTAAGAAGTGCTTACTCAAAATTCGTTATTATTTATTATATTTTCAATAAATTAAAAAAACACAAAACTTGTAAACCTATGCGAAAATTTTTTGTTTTTTTGTTAATTACTGATGGTCTCGTAAAAAGTCAAAAAATGAGATTTTTATCTGTGTAACAATTTGAAATTATTAATACCGATTTTTGTAAAATTGACTTTTTACGATACAATCAATTACTTTTATATTGTTTTATTTATTCTAAAAAGACATCTTATTATAATTTATCCCACAAGTATTATTATTTTTTGGTAAAGACTTAACTATATCAGAATTAGAAATATTTTTTTTATTATATGTTTTGATAGAGTTTGGAACTTTACTATCAAAAATTTTTATATCCATTAAAAGTTTTTCTGTTGTATATCATAGATTTCGACAATTTAACTATTTGAAAACATTGTGTTTATTAAATAAAATCAATATATTATAAAACATGCATAATTAAGGAAGCCACTAAATAGTTTTATGAAATGGGGCTTTTCAGCCCAAGGGTAAGCCCAGGCAACATGCTTTAGCCCCTTCAGGACTTAAGACAATTATCATAAATAGATTTTAATATAAAAACCAAATTATTTTATAGGAGCACTATTCAATTACTTCCCTAATTATATTTTATAAATATAAGATGTTAACTCTACCCTGAAATATGGAGAGGATACAATTTTTTTCATTTTTTTTAAGTTTTTTGTACAAAATATCTTCCTTAATTGAATATTATTATTAATTAGTCATTCAAAGCAAGAAATTACGTAATTATTATTTAATTTTACAATTTAATGCACCTTCACATAATTTAATGTACCTTCACAGTAAGAAAATGCTAAAAATTCAAATTTTTAAAAGGAGAAATATATTATGAAAAAGAAATTTATTGAACAAAAAAATACTGTAAAAATCTACAAAAACACAAAATATTTCTATAATTTTTATATATTCTTATTATTGATGTTTTTTTTAATATTACCATCCTGTAAAGAAGATAAGGAAAAACCAGATAATAAATATGTCAGTTACGATTTAATGGATTATTATTCACTAAATAAAGGAAATTACTGGATTTATAATGAACAAATTAATTTATTGGATTATCCTGATGATAATGGATTAAAGTGGCGAAATCAGGTTGTTATTGAAGAAGTAGCAAATCAGGATAATAATAAAATAATCAATAATGAAATTTTAATACAGAAATCATTTTATAATTTAAACTATGGTAACAAAACAAAGCCTGATAACTTCGATATATTAACGTATGACTCCGAATTTATTTATTTGCATGGTGAATATTATTACAATGATAATTCAAGTAATTATTTTGAATATATTCCACATCTTAAAATTAAAAGAAATCTTACAAAATCAACGCCATATTTATTTAATGGTAATTTTAAAATATATGATGAATTGATTCCTTTTTCATATTCAATTGAAATAGTAGAAGTTGAAGATGTTAAAGTACCTGCTGGTTATTTTAGTGATTGTTTAAAAATTAAAATATGTAAAGCATATGGTGAAAAAGACAACCAGTTAATCAGAAATGAAACAAGATGGCTTGCAAATCAAGTTGGAATAGTAAAAATCATGTATTCACCTGAAAAAATTGACAATAATAGATCACTTCAAGAAAGGAGTGAACTTGCAATGTATAATCTATGTGAAGATATAAACCAAACAACTATAGCCTCAAGTTATATTAAATATAATTCATATGCTGATAAATCTAACAATAAATACTCAGGAGGAATAACTCTTGCTAATAATGATGAATATTCAGAGGGATTTCATATATCTGAAATAGTTTTAAAAGATAACTTTGATAATAAAATTGAAATTGGTAATGTAAATTTTAATAGAAGCACATATTTTGTTGGATATTATAATTCACAACCTTATGCAATTATTAAAGGACCTGTATTTAGTATGGGATTTAATTTTAATATTGATTCTGAGGAATTGGACGAAGGGTGGTATTCATACGAACTTGAAACAAAAACTGGCGATAAACTAACAAAATCTATATATTATCCGGGTATTAAAGAAATGCCGACCTTCAATAAAACTGAATTATATTCAAGGTGGCAGGATGATGGAAGTCTTTATTTATCATGGGCTATTTCTGACTCCCAAATTGATCAGATATGTGTTAATATATATGGAGTTGATAAATATTATGACATGATTCATCCAATGCTTTTTATTATTACGTCACCATATATTGGAGAATTAACAATTTCATCTGAGGACATTAAAGTTATTTCTGATTATATATCACCATATTTAGCTGTCTGGACGATAGAATTTGAATCCATAAGCAGTGATAATATTAATTACGCCAGTTCATATTCTGAATATGCTGAAATAGATTGGAATTTTGAAAATAGCGATGCTGATTCATCAACTCTAAAGTCAAAAAAGAAAAATTATTCAGTTCAAATCACTGACAAAAAACTACTTGAAGCAACCCCAATAATTATTGATAGTTTTTGAAATTTTTTTATTAGAAATTTATTGCCATTTTTTCAATATTTTATGATATTGTGATTTTTTATAACTTTCATACTACAGATTTGGCCATAAAGTTTTCGGACAATGACCTGGTTCTCATATCTAAAATATTTCACAATTTACTTTCTGTAAATTTTCTAATAATTTTGATATAGGGATTTTCCAAAACCGCATGGTTAAATCTGTAAAACAATTTTTGACTGTCAAAATAAATAAAAATTTATTGTAGTTATTATGAAAAAGACGAGATTATTATGAGTAAAAATAGTAAGATGAGGTTAAATAAAGAACAAGAAAAAAAATTATTAGATAAATGTTTAAAGAAAAAAGATTGTGAAGAATTGGTTAAACAATATCTAATTCTTGTTCAAAATTTTATAAAAAAAACATTAAAAAAATATAATTATTATTATTCAGAATTAGAAATCGAAGATTTAACTCAAGATGTATTTTTAAAGCTTTTTTCAGGTGCTTTAGAAAAATTCGACTTTAATAAAAATCTATCTTTATCAGGATGGATTATAATGATCACTGTACGTACAACAATAAATTATGTTATTTTAATAAGAAATAGGGATGGAAAAGTTGCAATTGATTTTGATATAAATCCAGAAACAGCTCCAGTTAAAGATTTAATTGATACTGCAGGACAGTACGAATTATTAATGTCTATCGAGAAAACAGCTTTAAAAGTTCTTTCAAAAAGAGAAAAAGAAGTGTTCAATTTACATTGTTTTGAATTTAAGGATTATAAGGAAATTGCTTATTATCTCGGTATATCAGAAAATGCTTCATCAACTTGCCTTTCTAGAGTTAAAGAGAAATTATGGCAATATAAGGATTTATTTTTATGATAAAAAATAAATTGTATGCAACATATAGATTTAGTTATCTTTTTCTGAATATTTATTTTTAATAAGGAGAAAAAAAATGAGTAAAAAACAATGTATTAATGATACATTATTTTATGAATATATGGCAGGCTCTTTGTCCCCAAGACAAAGAAAAAAAATAAAAAATCATATTGCTTCCTGTAATCATTGCTATCAATCATTTCTTTTGACAAATGAATTTTTAAAAGAATACAATAATTACGAACATGTTCAGATTTCATCTCATACTGCATCATCATTTATGTCAAAATTAGTTAAAAGAGCAGAAAAAGATAAAAATTCAAAAGTTTTAGATGTGATAAAAAAAGCAATTGATTTTGTTGTAACAAAATGCTGGGATATCAAACCACAAGCACAGGTTGCATATGCCTATGCTCGAAGTTTAAAAAATGAGTCATCAGATATTAATTATATAAAGCATGAAGTAGATTTTGAAGATATTAAATTCAGCCTTTATCTTCAAAAAATTGATGATACAAAACCTGATATATTTTGCCTTGATGTTAGATTAGTGCAAAATGAAATAAAACATGGATTTATTAGAGTAAATCTTATAAATGAAAATAATGACGAAAAATCCAAATTATTATCAGAAAATATTGTATCATTTGAACCTCTTAGTTATGGAACATATTATTTAAGCATAAAGCTTGATAATCAAAAAAAAGGAACTTATAACTTTAAAATTGATAGAGATGGACTCCATGAAAAAAAAGACATTATATCTTGAAATTAATAAACACGAAGATCAAATAGAAATCAGCCTTCGTAACCCTGATTCAATAATTTGGAAATACAGTTATATCAAGTTAAATGAAGGCAAAGATACATCTATTGATATTGATCAGAAATGCAAAAAATTAATTAATGCCATTAATAGATATTCTAGCAGCAATAAAAAACAAGATTCATTAAATGAAATTAAATCTTTGGGAAACACTTTGTGCGATATTTTGATATCAAATGAAATCAAACAAAGACTTATTGATACAAACGCAGAATATCTAATTTTCTTTCTTGATGATAATCTTGTACATATACCATGGGAATTAATTTGTATTGGAGATGAACTTTTATGCGAAAAATTTAGAATTGGCAGAGTAGTTAAAACTCGTCAGGAATTTGTTCAGATAGATTCTTCTAAAAGAGATATCCCATTCAATACATGGATTATTGCTGATCCTACAGATGACCTTCAATGTTCAAGAAAAGAAGGTAAAGCCATTCGTGACTATATTGATGAAATTAATATTCAAAAAGAAAAACTTATTATAGATTGCGATCTTGATAATAATGTAACTCCTGAAGACTTTAAAGAAAAAATTAGAAATTATGATATAATTCATTATTCTGGGCATTCATATTATGATTCTGAAAATTCTGAAAATAGTGGCTGGAGGCTTACTTCAGATAATTTAAAAGCACATGAAATTAGAAAAATGTCAGGTACGAAAATGCCTTTATTTATTTTTTCAAATGCATGTCAGTCAGCAAGAAGTGATAAATGGCATGAAAATGGTGATTCTGAACAAATATCATTTGGTTTGGCAAATTCTTTTATTCTTGCTGGTGTAAGGCATTATATAGGCAGTGCATGGGATATTATTGATAAACCAGGCAGTGTGTTTGCAACAGAGTTCTACAGGCATTTACTTTGGGGAGAATCAGTTGGAGATGCAATGTTTTTTGCACGAAAAACTCTTATGGATTCAGAAAATTATGATATTGCCTGGGCAAGCTATGTTTTATATGGTGATCCAAGATACCAATATTTTAAGAATGATAAAGATACTAATAAACCCCTTAAAAATAAGCCCCAAAAAATAGTAGGACCAGTTGAGTCAAGAGGTTCTAATACCAGAATTCCAGGAACAAAATTTAAATGCGATTTTCCAGAAATTAGAAAATGGATTACATTATTTCTTGTATTTATTGCATTCTTGATTGTTTTTTACAACTATAAGGAAAATGTTAATAAAAATGAAGCTGATCAAATCAAGCAGATGTTAATAGAAAACATGAATGAGAGTGAAATAATACTAAACAGATATATTCATGAATTAACAACAAAATATGGCCCGATTAAAAACACCAGGTGCTTGAATATCTCAGTTGTAATTAACTCTCAATACGGCAATTTATCAAAAGAACAAATTATTCAGGGATTAATTGAATTATGTATTAATGAGAATACAAAGTTCTCGCCTTTACTTGAAACTACAAAGGGGCTGATAAAAGTATTACAACAAATTATATTACAGGGGCCTCCTATAAAATACCAGCTTCCTAAAATGATGGTGATGTTCGATTATTATGAAAATTATACTAAAAACAAATCTCTATTACTTTTCAGATTCATAGATGTTAAAAATGGCTTACGAACAATTAAAGATAATATTTTTATAGAAATTGATAAAAACGAATTAATTTTCAAGCAAAAAGATATATTATGCAATGAAATTGTTCAAAAATTAAATGATTATTCTATTGTTGGCAAGGTTATTGATGTTAATAATAAAATGGTTACAATTGATATTGGCGAGTGCAATGGGCTTAAGCTTACAAAAAAAATAAAAGATAATAATATTGAACAAAAATTTAAAGTTTTTGACAAAAATATAATTTTAAAACCAATATCCATCAGAGAAAACACTTGTGATGCTGCAATTTATGGTGATATGAAAGACATTAAAAAAGGATTGGAAGTAGAATTAATTTTTCAGCAATAAAATATATGTTATTAAAAAGGAGGGGCAACACAAAAAGGAGTTATAAATATAATTAAATAGTATAAAGAGAAAAGATAATGATTCTAAATTTTATCAAAGATTATAATATAATAATTACTTTATTATTTATAAATACATTTTTAATTCCATTTATTGGATGTAATACTATTAATAGTCATTCAAAATTTGTTAAAAATGGAGTTGAATATTGTGTTGATAAGGGAATTTTTAGAGGTCAATGGCATGATTATTATGAACGTGGTTTATCTTGCATTGAAGGCGGATTTTATCAAGAAGCAATAAAAAATTTTGATATAGCAGTTACTAAACAGCCAGATAGAGTTGAAGATCAAAGGATGGCAAGAAAATATGGAACAAGGTTTATTGATTACTTTCCACATCGTGAAAAAGGAATAGCAAGTTTTTTTATTGAAAAATATAATGAAGCAGAACTTGAACTACATAGATCTATTCTTCATGAACCAAGTGATAAAGCCTATATTTTTCTTGATAAAATTCGCAAACAAATTATGGAACAAAAAGGCTTTGATTATAAACTTCCTGAATTAATATGTAATATTAATGGTAAAAAAATAGAAAATAATTTTTTTACTAATGCAAATATTTTAAAAATTCAAGGTACTGCAAAGAGCGAACATTATATTTCAGAAATTATGATTAACAATGAAGCTGTTTTCATTGAAACTTCAGCAAAATCCATTAGTTTTATAAAAGAGCTATTTCTTCCTGAGGGTAAACATATAATCAAAATAGCAGCTGCAAGTTTATCTGGTAAAAAAAGATATAAAACAGTAACTGTAAATATTGATAGGGCAGGCCCTTTAATTGTATTTACACATCAAGATAATAAAAAAAATATTATTAAAGGTTATATAAAAGATGAATCAGGAGTACTATCTTTGACAATGAATGAAGATATAGTTCCTATAACATCTGATGGGAAAAAATCATGCTTTACTATTAAACCAGATAATAATTTCAAAACCTTCACATTAATGGCTAAAGATAAACTTGGAAATGAAACATTTGCTGCTTTAAATAGTAATATTAAATTAACAGGAAATTTTAAAATTTATCTTGCACAAAATAATTCTAAAGTATTTACAGACGCAATAAATTTTGTAAATAATAACGTAAAGAATTGTCCAGAGATAAATCTATATGGATGGAAAGACAATAATATAGTTTATTCAGAAATGGTTAATATTGAAGGACAGCTTGTAAGTGATTACAGTTCAACTTCTTTATATATTAATGATAATAAAGTATTGGAGAATTCTGGAAAAGTGAATTTTTTTTGTCATCCTGTTTCTCTTAAAACAGGAGACAATAATATCAATATTCGTGCAGCTAATAAAAAAAACTATATTGATACAAAAAAAATTATTATTAATCGAAAGATACCTGATGCATTAAAAGATATATATAAATATCCTCTTTATATAAGTTTATTTAAAGTTTGTGATAAAGAAAAGAATGAACTTGCTGATCAATTTCGAATATTATTAATTGAAAACTTTTCTGAAAGAAAACGTTTTCGTTTATTAAATTCAACAAAAGATGTAAACGCAATTATTGAAGGCTATGTTTATGAAACAAGACTTGGCATTGAAATAATAGCTCGTTTTGTTGATGTTAATACAAGAAAAATCATTTGCGTAAAGGATGTTTTTTCAGAACAAGAATCCCTAAGTATAAATACACTTGCATCTCGATTATCACAAAAAATTCACAAAGAATTTCAGACAATCAATGGAATTGTAATTAATGTCAATAAAAATATTTGTTTAATCACGCCTGAAATAACAGGCAAAGTAAGAATAAATTGGCCAGTTCTTTTATATAGGCAAGAAAGCGAGATTAGAAATCCAATTACTGGCAAATTTTATGGGAGAAATTATAATGTGTTGGGATATGCTTATATAAATGAAATAAATGCAAAAAGTTATTCTGCTTATTATAATGAAAAATTTGAGTTAAAACTTTATGATTTTGCCAGAACAAAATAATATGAAAATTTTGAGTTAGTGAAATAATTATTTAATTAGGATATTTTCAAAGTTATTGCAGGGCTTTGTGATTTTGTTACTGTCAATTTTGATAACAAATCATTGACAAATACACTTTATGCTCCCTAATATCTTGAGAAAAACCAAGATGATCTAAACCAGAAGTAGCAACATTGTTACCAAAGCGATATTGATATGCAATATCGATAGATCCTATACTATTTTTGATAAATCCTGTTCCAATACTAAATCCATAATAATCATCTGGATTTTTTTCTGCTGGTGATGGATCATAAAAAATTCCAGCTCTTATTGGAATTCCAGAATCATTATGCTTATTAAGAAATAAATATTCTGCACCAATTCTTATTTGATGAGTTGGATCAATATCAGATTCTGAAACTGCTTTATTATTAATTGGGCAGGTTTCAGTGCCATTTTTATGAATATAAATAAAATCATCCCACTGAATTCTATAAAAATCAGCTGCAATATATAATTGATCGGAAAACCTGTAAAGAAAACCAACGCCATAAGATATTGGCATTTTTAATCGTTCATTTAATGCCTGTGACGTTGAATTCTGATTGGTATGCCAGCTGTTTTTTGTATAGAATATGTCAGCAGTAAAAGGTGTTTTTAAGACAGCACCGATTGATAATTTATAGTTCACCGCCCATAATAAGCCTAAATTCAAATTAAAACCATCGAATGTGTATTCTTCAACCTTATGATGTTTATGAAATATTTCATCATTTCCAAATATCGATATTTCTCCTTCCCAATCATATGTTTGTTTCCATTGATTAGGGCTTAATCCATTATCCCAGAAGTTTAACGTAAATCCCAAAGCAAGTTTAGGTTTTAAAACTTCAATGCAATATGAAAGTCCAAGAGCAGAAAGTGCGCCTGTTTGTTTGTAATTCCACACTTCATTTCGTTTTATGGTAGGGAAATCCTCTATATAATTAAAAGTCCAGCTGCGATTAAATGAATAAAGCTTCTGATAGGTTAAAGCAAAACTCATATTGTATCCATATTTTTCAAAAGATGAAATAAATCCAAAATAATTTATACTCGTATCAGATATTCCATTTTTGCCATCAGCCTCTGGGTGTTTTCCAAATGAAAGATTCTCTGTAATATCAGTTATATCTATTACAACTGAATATTCATTTAATTCAACTTGAACCAGTCCCCCTGGATTCCATGATGCAGCAGTGGCATCATCAGCAGAAGCTAAAAAAGCATTTGTTCCAATTGCTCTTGCTCCAGATCCAACTATACACCATGTTGAAGGTATATCAAATTCACCATATGTTATATTTATAGAAAATAAAAAAATAATGCAAATATATAAAATCAGCATTTTTTTAAGTTGAAAATGATAAAATATATACAATTAAATCCCCTTATATTACTGTTATTGTTAGAATAAATTTGACATCAATATCCTTTAGTCATTGTTTATTTGGATTAATAATTTCATTAAATTCAATACATCTGAAAGACTAATTTTATTGCAATTAAGTTCATTACAAATGTTTATATCCTTTCCTGATATCATTTGCAGCATCATGATGATATCATTAATATCCAGTTTTCTATTATAGTCAAAAACTCTGTAAAGTTTTATATCATAGGGTTGAGAATCACTTTCTATTTGTCTAATATATGCTTTGAACACTGAATTAATATAACAGTTAGAAGTAACACTTACTGATAATTCTTCATCAACAGGATCATCAAAAATAAAAAACGCTCCTTCTTTATCAATAAGTGTGGTTGATATACCATTACTTGTCTCAACTGTAGCATCAAGAATTGGATGATTTGTTATTGCATCACAGATTTTACCATGTAACAGACCATCTCCACCTGCATCAGTTATATTTAGCTGAATAGAATAAGATAATGGATTACTACATGACGTATAATTAGAACTTATTTTTGCATAATAGAATTCATCCTTTGTAAACGATTTATCAAAATTTATCGGATATTCGTAAATCTTTGTTAGAATTTCTTCTTTTAGAATTTCTTTTATTTTTAACTTAAATTCATTATCAAATATTTCCAAAATAATGCAATCATTAATAAAATCAGAATATATTAGCTTATATGAATGTCTTGAAGATATATACATTCGCACCCAGTCTATATCTTCTGTATTATGAAGAGAATGCTTTTCTGGATCTTCAATAATAATACGCGTAAAAGTTTGATCACTTGTGTTGTCATCTTCATATTCATCTTTATATTCATCCATACTAACATTTGTACCTTTGTTTTGAGTTAGATCACCATTATTGCCATTTTTTGCAATAACCACTGAATTTAAAAAAATGAGTAAACATATTAAAACATAAGCATAATTTTTCATATAATCTCCAATTATTAACAGTTATATTTTATAAATAATAATTTATTGAAATAATTGAAATTTAATAAATTCAAAAATCTGATAATTTTAATAATGTAAATAATACTTCTTCAAGACCAAGCTTGTTATCTTTGTTAATATCAAAGTATAAAAAATTATTTGTTTCCATTTCTGATAAAATTTTTAAACCAATAATTAAATCAAGAATATTTAATTTTCCATCTAAATTTATGTCACCCTTTACAAAATCATTATATTGGTTTACCCATGTTCTTGATTTTGTTGATGGTATAGATATATTATCATCTGAATCAATTGCAAATATGTGAATATTATAAATTCCTGTTTCTTGGAACTTATTCCAGGTTCCTTTATATATATTTGTTTCTAATTCTTTGTTAAGTTCAATTGTATTTATAGTGCGACAGTCATCAGGGGAAATTGTATTTTCTTTTGAAGATAATGGTTTACTTATAATAGCAAAAACTTTATCAATAGTATTTCCCTTTGATATTTCAGCATATATTTCAGCAGATGTATTACCATGCAATTCTTGTCCAGGAGAAACAGATATTATGTATGGCGGTAGGTCTCCGCCAGGAAGACAACCATATCCTATTCTGTAATTTTTAAAATTAGGCCACCATGGGTCGATGCTTTTTCCCCAATAAATAGAAGGCTTTTGCGCAGTAAAATCGTTAAAATATTTATATATGCCGTATAAATTATAGAAACTTTCAGCAATTGAATGACCTGAAAAAATCAAATTCCAAAAAAAACTTGAAAAAGATAATATTGCATTTTCTAAGGTAATTGATTCATTATTGGAAGAACTCGCTATTAAAATTCTTTTTTTATCTGTTGTAAGCTTTTGTACAAACCGATCTGAATTTGGGGCCTCATATAAAACTGTAATAAATCCAGAAATATTCTCCTGTATTATATCCAAATCATCTTGAAGTTTTTCAGCATTTATTATCTCACCTGTATTTACTACAAAAGTATTGCTGTTGCCCTCTCCACTCATTAAATATACAACAAGATTATTAGTTTGATTATCTACCCATTCAAAACATTCGCTAATATCCGAACATTGACTTATTGGATTTTTATTTACAAAATATTTATTTTTAGAAAAAAGCCTTATATTATCAGTATGATACCCTTGAGATATTAATGCTTTATTGGCTTTTTTTATTAAGCAATTTTCAAAATTAGGATTATCAGGGATAATTTGTCCTGCAATGAATATTGCACGATTTTTTTTAGTATCATCAATTGTTACGATTTCTTTTTTAGTATCAGAAATAACACCATTATTATCTTTTGCAAAAACGAATATTTCATAAGTTCCTTCATGATTAAACAAATTATATACTCCAGAATATAAATTATCATTAATTTTTTTTAAATTTATCGAAGGGAGATTTTTAATAGTTTGGTCTAATAAACTTTTATGTGTAATATCGGCCCATACTTCTTTAATTCCATTGATGCTCCAAATATTTGAGGCCATTATTTCTATGCTCTCATAATCATCACTTTGTTCAGCTGAAATCTTTCCTATATATGGTTTATCTCTATAATTACCTATACCATTTCCAATAATTACTTTTTCTAACCTTTTTAAATCTGATTCATTATAATTTGAATTGTCACCATAAGAAAAAATTATTTTAAATTGAGGGTTTTGTTTTTCATTATATAATTGTTTAATAATGTCTCGAGTGCTTTTAAAAACTTGCATAAGATCAGAACCTAAAGAAATTTGGGACCAAAAAAAACTAGAAAAGGATAATGCATTGTAAGTAAAGTTAGAATTTTCATCAGAATTTGTGCTGGTAATAACAATACGAGTCCTATTTTCAACTATTTCAGATAAATCATCCAAAAAGCTGCCAGATTTACAAGCATCATATATAACAATAACCTTACCAGCAATTTTTTCTTGAGCTTTATTTAACCAGTTATTTAATGTTGATGCCTTTAATATTTCATCAGCTTTTATGTGAAAAATGTCTTCTTCTCCATGATCAACAAGATAAAGCACAAGACTATCGGCATTTTCAGTCCATTTTGTTATAGCTTCTCCAATACTCTGAAGTGTTGCTTTTTCAGAATTTATATATGAAGAGTTTATGTTAGTATTTCCAGATAAAAGTTTTATATTCTCAGTCTTAAAACCTTGATGTATGAGTGTTGAATATGCAAAAACAGCACTTTGCTTGACATTATCCCAAAGGTAATCATTTTCTTTTCTACAGCCAGCTATGATAATGGCTTTTGTAATCCCATCTGTATAATCAAATTTTTTAAATTTCTGAATACGTTTATTACCTTGATCAACAACATAAATATTATGATCATTGCTTTTATCAATATACAAATTAGTAGGATTTTTAAAAAAAGATAAATACTCTCCATATCCACCAAAAAATGTTATTAATTCACCATAAGGAGTAAATACCTGAACTCTATGATTTCCATTATCAGCAATATAGATTAGACCTTGTTCGTCAATTGCAACACCTATTGGATTAACAAAATTTCCAAGATCTTTTCCATTATTTCCCCATTTAAGTAAACATTCTCCTGATGATGAATATTTTAAAATTCTATCAGTATCAGAAATATATAAAAAGCCATTATTATCTGTTGCAATTCCCTGAGTTAAAACAGATTCATCAATGGATTGATATTGAATGGTTAAAGACTGGAAATTAGGATGTGTTGCAATTCCCTGAGTTAAAAAAGATTCATCAATGGACACAGGTTTATAAAATTCTGTTGATGAATATTTTTTAATCAGATTCTTATCAGTTTCAACAACATATACAAAGCTATTTTCATCACTTACAATGATATAAGGTGTTTCTATATTCCAATCAGTGTCAATTTCAGCTTCTCTATTACTTTTAATCACATTATTATTATTAATTATATAAATTGAATTTGTATTATCAATGGCAATTGCTTTTAATTGGCTAAAATTTCCATTTTCAGATAGTTTTTTTACCCATTCATTATCAATATCTTCATTATCTTTCATTTTTATTATTTTATTATTATTAATATCTAAAACATAAAGATTATCATTATTATCAATTGCCAGGGCATATGGAATACATAAAACTTCATCATTATCACTACATTCAAAATA
>Ga0272440_1002616_pt1 | contig 13880 bp, 10 predicted proteins | sample SSMMMBAug17_FD_192440 | JGI IMG/M metagenome (GOLD analysis project Ga0272440, IMG submission 192440) | Marine sediment archaeal communities from Little Sippewissett salt marsh, Falmouth, MA, United States - SSM-MMB-Aug17 | ecosystem: Environmental > Aquatic > Marine > Wetlands > Sediment ...
GAAATCTAATATAATAATCCCTTCTGCATTCAAAACTCTTAATCGTAAAATTGAAAATAATAAATGTATTTAAACAAAACTTTTTTATAAATTTTCTTTTCCTACAGATTTAGTCATAAAGATTTTGAACTGTGTTCCCAGATAAAAATTCGTCCTCAACGTACTATTGTACGCCTGCGGATAATTTTGATATAGCGCCTTGCCAAAATCTTTATGACTAAATCTGTATTTTTAGGTTATTGGGCATATCCATCAAAAGGGGAAAAAGAATTAATGAGAGAATTCATAAATACAAACGTATTTATTATTATATCTCCATTTAAAACCTTCTTTATGAAATGGATATTTTAAGCACCATGATGGCTGGTGAGGTGCCCATTTATCAATTACAAGAAAATGAATATTTTTTTCCTTAACATATTCATAAACCTTTTCTGGTGTCCAATTTTCAGGTAAATTATAGATTATATAATTTTTTGCAAAAAATTTCATCTGTCTGGGTGATGATGTTAACAATGTTTTTGTTTCTGTTTGTTCATTTAAAAAGCCTGCTGCTTCTTTATAGCCAATGAAGGTATCATTATTTACAGCAGAAACTATAAATCCGCGATGTAAATATATTAAACAAATTGAAATAAAAATTGAAATAAAAATTATATTAATTAATAGATTTTTGTTTTGTAATTTTTTTTTAATTGCTTCCATGCTAAAAACCAGTCCATGTGCAGAATACAAAAGTATTGCAGGATAAAGCGGTAATGAGTATCGTGAAATGCGAAAAGCAATCCAGGGTAAAAAAAATCTAATTATTGAAAAAAGTAATAACCAGTGAAAAATTGCTGAAAAGTCCTTTCTCTTTAGAACAAATCCAAATCCAGCAATAAATAAAATAATTATTAAAGGATGTAAAAAAAAATTTATCTCTATAAACATCTGCTTTAAATCCGGTATTTGAATAAAGCCAGAATAATAAGCGATAATTTCATTATTAAATATATTAATATTTCCAAACGATGAAAAGGTTAACAGGGATAGAAATAAAAATAAATATAAATAAATGAAATATTTAACTTTTATTTTTACTAAAGCAGGAATTGTAAGTAAAGGCAAAGCATTATATTTGGTAAAAATACTTAGTATTGAAAAAAAATAAAAATTTATTTTTTTATTACAGATTAACATATAAAGAGATAAGTAAATAAAAAGAGTTAGTAAAATATCAATCAAAATTCTTGAGCTTATCCAGACGTGAAGTGGATTAATTGCTGTAAAACAGGCAGCAATTATGCCTGTAGTGCTTCCAAAAAGTCTTTTTCCAATCAAATAAATAAGAAATATAGTACATAAATCTGAAAGCATAACAAATAATCGGGATAAAACAATTGTATTTGCATCAATAAAATAAAAAATTATTGATAAAATATACATAAATAATGGTGGGTTCTTAGTAAAAAATTCCCCATTTTCATCTGTTAAATTCAATGGATTATTTGATAAATTTTCACTAATAAATAAATAAAGGGCTTCATCAGGCCATAAACTTTCACTAAACAGAAATATAAATCTGGTTGAAAAAGCTAAAAATATTATTAGAAAAATTAAAATATGTGTTTTTTTTACTATTATTTTATTAGATTGTAACATGGTAATTCATATTAATATTATTATTATTAATATTATTCAACTTTTGTCTTTTTTACACGGACATACACTGACTTTCACAGACAAGCACTCAAATTATTGCAAAAATCAAAGTTGAATTATAATATTAAGAAAAAAATTGGATTCTAATATATTATCGTCTAACTTTGTTTTTTCCAATTATCTTAAGTGTAAGTCTGTGCTTGTCAGTGTCAGTCCGAAAAACCAAAGTTGGACGATAATATTTTCTTTTCCTGATTCAGTTATTTTTTAAAGCTTTTTCAAATTTTTCAATTTGTTTCATATAATAACTCTTATCATCAACTTTCATAGTTATTATACCTTTTTCAAGCTCTAAAGCTTTTTCAAAATCTCCATTGACATAATAGCTTTCTGCAAGAGTATCAATTATATGAGGGGATTGACTTAAGTTATAAGCTTGAAGAGCAAATTCAAGAGCTTTTTGATAGTCTCTTAGATCATGATTTTCACAGGTTGCATATGTCCACGCAATATCATTTAATACTTCGGCGTCATTTGGTTTTAATGCATTTGATTTATGATATGAAATAAGAGCTTTTTTAAATTTTTTTCTTTCTAAACATACTTTTCCTAAAAGTTTATATAAGGTTGGATCATCAGGAGTTTTTTTAATTTCATCTTCAATCAATCTTTGAGTGTATTCTATATGAAATTCTTTAGTCAATTTTTTTTGTATAAAACTGTAGTGAATATAATATGTTAATATTGAAAGAATCAATATTCCTATTAAGTATGCTATTATGCTGATTTTTAATTTTTTTTCATGCTTATCAATCCAGATACTATCCTGCTGGCATTTTTCTAAATAATCAATTCGCTCTTTAATACTGTAATGATGCCAGTTTGGCCTATCTGGTGGTCTGCCGCTAAAAAATGTGATTTTTTCAAGAGATGATATAAGAAAACTTGCATGACCTATAATAGAGAATACATATAAATCTGCCTGTCTCTCGAAATTTCTCATAAAAAAACCAAATAAAAATCTAAAATAAATTATAAAAATTATTATCATTATAATTGTAAAAACAATTGAAAAAACTGTTGAAATATTTTCACCGCTGCTTTCAATAAGTTTAAGTAAAAAATAGCTGTAAAAAATGAAATATCTTATAAGATCAAATATTGAGTATGAAAAAAGTATAAAGCCAGCAAAAAAAATAAGATAAAGAAGAAGATGCTTTTTTTTTATATGTCCTATTTCATGAGCAATAACTGAATCTAATTCCTCTGGACTTAATGCCTCTAATAATGCATTTGTTACAAGTATATATCTAAATTTACTTACAAGCCCCATAACTCCAGCTGTAATCATCTTTCCACCCATAATCGGCCATCTAAGAATATCTGCATATTTTAAATTTGCATTTTCACATATTTTTTCTATTCTACTTCGATAAAATCCATTTTCAAGAGAACTGCATCTCCAAAATTTTTGAACTATTACAGGTGCAAAAATAGCAATTGTAATTAAAAATATAGGGAAAAAAATTATATCGCCGCCTGAACTATTTATAAATTGCTTTGGATAATCAAAAGGTAATAATTCGATTATATCCAAAAAAGCTGATATAAATATCCAGGGAATAAGAACTGGAATACTAAAGGATATATTTGAATAAACATATTCAGACCTGTTTGTATTTTCATTATATAATTTTTCGTAAGGGCCATGAGCAAAATAGCAGATAATAGCAAAATAAAAGGTATAAATAATTAAGAAAATGAATGAAAGAAGACTTGGAAAAATTTTAAAAATTGAAAATATTTCTAAAAAATTTTTCAGATTAAGACCATAGATATTATATGTAAAACATAGAACAGCAAGAAATTGAAGCTTAATATGCAAGCTGTCAAAGCGGTCATAATTGTATGAAAGTTCTGATTTTTCTATAGTTTTTTCTAATTTTTTAAATGCAAAGAAAACAACTGAAGCAAAACCTATAAAAACCAATATAAAAATTAAAAATGATTCAATTGGACCATAGTTTGAATTTTTTGGAGATTGGTACGTTGTATAAATTAGTAAACCAACTACAAAATAAATAAAATTTCCATACATTTATTATTCACTGTATTAAGTTTATAAACATTTGATATAAAAAAATAAAAATAATCTTATACAATCATAATCAATTTTAAATCAAACGTTTATCTGTTTAGGTGATTTCCGGAAAAGAATTTACCAAGATCGAATTCCCCCCTTGAGGGGGGTTAGGGGGTGTTTTTGAGTTTGTACCATTAATACGACCCCCCCCTAACCCCCCTCAAGGGGGGAATTCGATCATGGTAAATTCTTTTCCGGAAATCACCTTAAATGTCGTTACATGCTAAAGGCTAATACTATAATAATTCAACTTTGGTTTTCCAATCATGTGAAATATAAGTCTGTTTTTGTCCACGTCAGTCCACACGAAATTCGAAAAACCAAAGTTGAATTATTATAAAAAAAGCTATTTTAAAAAATATTTTTGTAATTAACCTTGATGGACTCGTAAAAAGTCAATTTTACAAAAATCGGTATTAATAATTTCAGATTGTTACACAGATAAAAATCTCATTTTTTGACTTTTTACGAGACCATCAACCTTAATATAGTACAATTTTGTTTTTTTGATCACTTGAATTATATAAATGTCTTAGTCCTTGCCTGTCAGTGCAAGTCCTTGTCTGTCCATGTTAATCCTAATCAAAATAACAAAATTGAATTATCTAAGAGGAATATTTATTATTTCAGATTCAATTGCATCCGGATCCTGAGAGTTATACATGGCAATATTTTTTAAATGAGCAAAGCTGTCTGGATCCATTGATACAAAATTTATTCCAAAACCATTTGGGTCAACTCTTGAAACTATCCCTTCAATACTTATGCCAAATTCATCAATGCCGCCTGGAAGAATAATTTTACAATCAACTTTTGTATTTAATGGTATTTTTTCATCAGTCTGGACATATAAACCACTCAGGCTTATATCCTTTGTATCTGACTGAGTTACTATTTCTGAATCTTCTAATTTTATTATAACCTTAGTAGAAAATTCAACCCTTGTTCTTTTCCTTTTTTCTCTCATTATAAATTAATCCTTATTTTAATATTTAAGGTATATAATATTATCACATTTTTTTTGCACCAAGCTGTCCGCATGCAGCCATAATGTCTCTTCCTTTACTATTTCGTATAATAGCTGTATAATTATTATTAATCAAGATTTTTTGAAAATTTAATATTTGAGAATCATCAGATCTTTTAAATTCACTCTTTGAATGTTCATTAAATGGTATTAAATTTATTTTTGACTTAATACCGCGCAAAATTTGTGATAACTCATATGCATCAGTATCAGAATCATTTATACCCTTAATAAGAATATATTCAAATGTAATTCTTTTTCCGCGAGGAAGCGGAAAATCTTTACATGCTTTTAATAATATTTCAATTGGGTATTTCCTGTTTACTGGCATTAAATAATTTCTAGTTTTGTTATTACTTGCATTAAGTGATATTGCAAGTTTTATTTTTGAATCAAATGCAAGATCATAAATTCTTGGAACTATGCCGGCAGTTGATATGGTTATTTTTCTGGCTGATAATCCCATTCCATAATTACTGTTTGTAATTATATCAAGAGCCTGAATAGTATTAGAATAATTTAATAATGGTTCTCCCATTCCCATGAATACAATATTTGTAATTTTCTTTGAACTATCTTTACTTAATTCAAATTCACTTATTATATCAAGAATTTGAGATATAATCTCCTGAGGAGAAAGATTTCTGATCAGCCCTATTTTTCCGGTAAGACAAAACCGGCATCCTAAAGAACAGCCTACCTGAGTTGATATACATAAAGTATAATGATTTTTTTCAGGAATAAGTACTGATTCAATTAAATTATCATCACTTAAAGAAAATAAAAATTTTATTGAACCGTCATTTGATTCAACCTGTTTAATTTTTTTTAGTCTATTTATAGAAAAATTATTTGATAATTGTAATCGTAATGCTTTTGAAATATCTGTCATCATTGAAAAATTATTTACCTTACGAATAAATAACCATTTAAATATTTGTTCAGCTCTATATGTTTCATAATTATTTTCAATAAGCCAGTTTTTAAAATTTTCAATAGAAAGAGATTTAATATCAACTAATTCAGACATATTTGATTCTCCAAAATATTTTATAACACTATCTTTATTTTTCAATCAATTGTAATGCATATCTTTGATAGTAAGTAATTGTCCATTTCAAATTAACAAAAAAATTATTTAAAAAATTTGATTGTATTAGCACCTATTAATTTTTATTTCAATTTTTCTTTGTAAATTGTTTGAAATTGTTTAATAATAATTTATTATTATTGATTAGAAATTACTGCCTTGACAAACATAATGCACGTACTATTTTTTTTATTTTATACGTTACTATAAATTACTATTAATAAACAAAAAAAATTTAATCAATTTTGAAAGGTTAAAAATGGAAAAAAAATTTAAAATACTTGTAAGTGATAAATTAGGAGACATTGGAATTCAAAAATTCCAGAATGAGGAAGGCTTTGAAGTTGATGTTAATACAGGTCTTTCTCCTGATGAATTAAAAAAGATTATTGGAGATTATGACGGCCTTGTAATTAGAAGTGCTACAAAGGTTACTGAAGATATTCTTTCCAGTGCAACAAATTTAAAAGTGGTTGGCCGCGCAGGAATTGGTCTGGATAATGTTGATATTCCAGCAGCAACAAAAAGAGGAATTGTTGTGATGAATACTCCATTAGGGAATGTTGTTACAACAGCAGAACATGCTATTTCAATGATGTTGTCTTTAACAAGAAATATACCAAGAGGAACAATTTCATTAAAAGATGGCCGCTGGGATAAAAAATTACTTCAAGGAAGAGAAGTTTACCAAAAGACTCTCGGTTTGATTGGATTTGGAAAAATAGGATCAATTGTTGCTGATAGAGCTCGTGGTTTAAAAATGAAAGTAATTATATATGATCCGCATGTCACTCCTCAAAAAATCGAAGAAGAAGGCTATAAAAGTGTTTCTCTTGATGAGCTTTATGAACAATCTGACTATATTACAATCCATGTTCCAAAAATTAAAGATACATTATCAATGATTAACAAATCAGCCTTTGATAAAATGAAAGATGGTGTAATGATTGTTAATTGTGCGAGAGGCGGTATTGTGAATGAAGCTGATTTATATGATGCTCTAAAAAGCGGAAAAGTCAGAGGCGCTGCTCTTGATGTTTTTGAAACAGAACCTCCAGGGAATATTCCTCTTTTTGAACTTGATAATATTGTTTGCACACCTCATTTGGGGGCATCAACTTTGGAAGCTCAAACAAATGTCGCAGTTGATGTTGCTGATCAAATTATTGATTTTTTAAAGAATAATACAATAAGAAATGCTGTTAATGTACCAACTGTTTCTGGCGAAATTATGAATGTTCTGGGACCATATTTGAATCTTGCTGATAAGATGGGAAGTCTTCAGGCACAGCTAGCTAAAGGACCTATGGAAAGTGTTAATATAGAATATGTTGGTGATTTCAATAATTTTGACCTTTCTTTAATTACTACAGCTTTTATAAAAGGCTTTCTTGCACAGGTTGTACAGTATGAAGTTAATTTTGTTAATGCAAAAACTATAGCTGATGAAAGAGGAATAAAGGTTTCTCAAACAACAAGTTCAAAATCAACTGATTATATTAATTTAATTACCACGACAGTTAAAACCAGTGATGAAGAAAATAAAATATCCGGTACAATATTCGGTAAAAAAGATGCCAGAATTTTAAGAGTTAATGAATTCAGACTGGAAATTGTTCCAAATGGTCATCTTTTATTTATAATGAATCAGGACAAACCAGGTGCTATTGGTAGTATTGGAATTTGCCTGGGTTCAAATAATATAAATATTGAAGATATGAAAGTCGGTCAAACAATAGATGAGCAAAAAAATATGGTCTTTTTACGAACTAATACACCAATAAATGAAAAAGTTAAAGAAGAGCTGCTTTCTTTACCTTTAATATCATCAGTTACAAGTCTGGAGCTTTAATTATAATATAGATAATGCCTGAATAAAAAAAAGGCTTTTATGAAATATCGCTGCTTGAATAAAATCATCTTAATATAATAAATGAATAGAAGCTTTTTAATTTATACTCTGGCTGCAAATCCTTTCAGGAGAAAAATATGTCTAAAGAAAAAAAAGAAAATGTAACTGGTAAAAAAGAAGGAAAAGTTGGAATTCAGATGCCAAAGGTTGACTTTTCAACCTTTATGGCATCATTAAGCTCATCTGCACTTGTTCATCTTGGTCAAATAGAAGAACCAACTACAAACAAAAAAGAAAAAAATCTGCCCATGGCCAAACATACCATTGACATTATTGCTATGTTACAGGAAAAGACAAAGAATAATTTATCAAAACATGAAGATGTACTTATTCAAACAATTTTAACAGATCTAAAAATTAGATATGTAAAGGAAATATCATGAATAAAAATATTAATAAAAAATCATTATTTATTTTAATATTTATATTTTATTATGTCTTATCACCTGTCTCAACAATTCACTCCAAATCAATTATGGTTCCTGCAAATTTTAGTGAACTTGCAGCAAATGCAAGACCAGGAGTGGTTAATATTAGAACTGTAAAAAATGTAAAAGGTGGTGGAAGGGTTTTTCGTCATTTTTTTGGTAATCCATTTGGCAATGAAAGAGGAGATGATTTCAATGATTTTTTTGAGAAATTTTTTGGTGGAAATGATGGAACCAGAGATTATAAGGAAAGAAGTTTAGGTTCAGGATTTTTAATTGATAAAGAAGGATACATAGTTACTAATAATCATGTTGTTGAAAATGCTGATAAAATAAAGGTAAAATTATACGATGATACTGAATATGAAGCAGAAATTGTTGGGCGTGATCAAAAAACAGATCTTGCATTAATTAAAATACCAGAATCAAAAAGCCTGAAACCTTTTAATATTGGTGATTCAGACAAACTAAAGGTTGGGCAATGGGTTGTTGCAATAGGAAGCCCTTTTGGTTTAGAACAAACTGTTACTGCTGGTATTGTCAGTGCAAAGGGACGTATAATCGGTTCTGGACCTTATGATGACTTTATACAAACCGATGCTTCTATTAATCCAGGTAATAGCGGCGGCCCATTAATCAATATGGAAGGTGAGGTTGTTGGTATTAATACTGCAATTATTGCTGGCGGCCAGGGGATTGGCTTTGCAATACCTATAAATCTTGCAAAAAATATAATTGATCAATTAAAAACTAAGGGAGAGGTAACTCGTGGATGGTTAGGTGTTGCAATTCAAGATATTACAGATGAATTGGCTGAATATTATGGCATTTCAGATAAAAAAGGAGTTTTAGTAACAGAAGTATTTGATGGTGACCCTGCTGATAAAGCCGGAATAAAAGCAAAGGATATCATTGTTGAAGTTGATGGAAAAAAAGTAAATTCATCTCGTGAGTTATCAATGGCTATAGCAAATACAAATGTTGGAAAACGTACTGCTATAACTGTTCTTAGAAATGGACGTGAAAAAACATTGTATGTCAAAATTGCTGAAAGAACTGATTCTAAAGAAGGCAAATTCTATTCATCTGATGAAACCAGCTATGATATAGGATTTAAAGTAAGGGATTTAAGTCCTGAAATTGCCAGACAATTTGGCTATAAAGAGGATGAATCAGGTGTTGTTGTTTCAAATATTGATCCAGGAAGCAAGGGAGATGAGGCTGGTCTTAGAGTTGGAGATTTAATTAAAGAAATAAACAGGAATTCAGTAAAAGATGTTGATAGTTTTAACAAAGAATTTCAAAATATCAAAAAAGGAAATACATTCCATCTTTTTATTAAAAGAAGCAATTCAGGCTTTATTGTAATAAAAATGGAAAAATAATCTATTTGGGTTGAATAAAGATGAGCCTAAAAAATCCGGTAGTCCATAACAAGTAGTGATTCATGATGTAGGGTGGGGCTTGCCCCACCAAAAACTTGCTTATATTCTAAAATATTTTGGTGGGGCAAGCCCCACCCTACAATTAAAAACACTACCAATTATGGACTACCAAAAATCCTTTTAGGCTCATTTTTCCTATGACTATTTGATATCTTCCATTATTGTCTGGTGTTTGTCCATATCAGTCCGTGTCAGTCCACAAACGAACCCCAAAAATAATTGGACTATATATCAATTATTATTTATTATCTAATGATTATTAAAACCCCTGCAAAAATAAATTTTTTTTTATATATAACTGGAAAACGCCCTGATGGTTATCATGAACTTATTAGTTTAATGAGCACGATTGGATTATATGATATTTTGCATTTTAATTTTAATTGTAATAACCTTCAAGTAACAACAAATAATCCATTAATTCCAGAAAATGAAGAAAATATAGCATACACTGCAGCCTCCCTATTTTTGAAAGAATTAAAAATAAAAAATGGAATTCATATATCAATTGAAAAAAATATTCCATCTGGTGCGGGCTTAGGTGGTGGAAGCAGTAATGCAGCCTGTGTTTTAAAAACATTAAATAAATATTATAATTATCCATTAACAAATCAACAATTAATGTCATTAGGGCTTTCAATTGGTGCTGATGTTCCATTTTTTATTTTCAATAAATCTGCTATAGTTTCTGGAATTGGAGAAAAGTGTAATTATTACAATGGGAAATTACCTGATTATACAGTTATTATATATCCTGGAATTGAAATATCGACAAAAACAATTTTTAAAAATTTTAATTTAAAATTGACAAATTCAAAAAAACAAAATATATGTACTCTTTTAAATGATTCTGAATATAGCATAATAAAACTGTTAAATAATGATCTTGAACAAATATGTTTTAGATTATTTCCTGATGTTGAAAAAGCAAAAAAAATGTTAATAAAATTTGGAGCATATAAATCCTTAATGACTGGAAGCGGGGCTTCGGTTTATGGTCTTTTTAATTCAATGAAAGAAGCACAATTTGCTAAAAGAGAAATACAAAAAACTATAATTAATTTAAAATATAATAAATGGGAAGTTTTTGATTGTCCCATTAATCCTATATAAATTACTGGGGTGTCGTCAAGTGGTAAGACACAGGATTTTGGTTCCTGTATTCAGAGGTTCGAATCCTCTCACCCCAGCTTATTTTATTTAATCCAAATCTGGTTTTTTTATTGTATGAAATTCATTTCTATTTCACCCAGTATTTTGTCAGAGTCAAAATAATAAAAACCATAATTGGAAATAGTTATATTAAGAAAAAAAGGTTAAGGTTGAAAAATATCCCTTAACCTTTTCATTATTAAGAATAATTTAGAGATATGTTTAAACCTTATTTTATGAATGATTTATTTATTTTTTCAGGCAATTCAAATCCAATTTTAGCCAAAAAAATTTGTAATTATTTACGAATTCCAATAGGCGATGCAAAAGTTAAAACTTTTAGTGATGGCGAAATACAGATTGAAATCAATGAAAACGTCAGAGGAAAAGATATATTTGTAATTCAATCTACATGCCGACCTGTAAATGATAATTTAATTGAGCTGCTTCTTATGGCTGATGCTTTAAAAAGATCTGCAGCCAGGAAAATAATTGCAGTTATTCCATATTATGGATATTCAAGGCAAGATAAAAAAGTTGCGCCGAGAGTACCAATAAGCGCAAAACTTGTTGCTGATATGTTAACAGTTGCTGGAGTTACACGAGTTATCACTATGGATCTTCATGCTGGCCAGATACAGGGCTTTTTTAATATACCTGTTGATAATTTATTTGCTGCTCCAATTATTATAAATTATTTAAAACAAAAAATTAAAAATGATATTGTTATTGTATCACCGGATGCAGGTGGAGTAGAAAGAGCAAGAGCATTTGCAAAAAGATTAAATGCTGATTTAGCAATAATTGATAAAAGGCGGGAAGCTCCTAATGAAGCAAAAGCAATGGCAGTTATTGGAAATGTTAAGGAAAAAAGAGTCGTTATTTTAGACGATATGATTGATACTGCTGGTACAATGACAGAAGCAGTTAGTGCTTTAATACGCAAAGGCGCTTCAGAAGTTCATGCTTGCTGTACTCATCCTGTTTTATCAGGACCTGCAATTGATAGAATTAAAAATTCAGAAATAAAGAGTTTAATTGTTACTGATACTATTCCACTTTCTGAAGAATCAAAAAAAATGGAAAAAATTGTGGTTTTATCAATTGCTGAATTAGTTGGTGAAGCCATTATTCGCAGTGAAAGAGGTGATTCATTAAGCTCACTTTTTGTTTAATATTCATCTTTCTGACTTGATTTAATTAGAGTGTAACCAAAATAGCTGGCCGATATCTTTTTTGCAAGATTTTTGGTAATTGAAATGTAGAGACAAGGCATGCCTTGTCTCTACGAGTTAGACTTTGACCGGCAATTTTGGTTACACTCTTACACTCATTTAATTAAGTATTATAATCCAGCTTTGGTTTTCGTGGTCGAATACAGACATACACTTCACATGATTGGAAAAAAAGGTTGATTATAATATTTTAAATATTATTGACTTAGGACAATAAGATTTTCATAAAATGTCTTTTTAGCAACCATTCTGGTTTAAAGAACAAAAATATTTTTTGTACTTATTGCCAGTCTATTAAATATAATATAATGCAGTCTGATTTTTGTTAAATAATTATTATACTTAAGTACTCAGCAAAAATCAAACTTATATTTTATTGTATATCTTCTGAAATTAAGGAGGGATATAATTTGGAATTAATTGATTTGAATGTATATATTAGAGAGAAAACAAAAAAAGGCGCTTCTAGATCTTTGAGATGTGAAGAAAAATTACCAGCTATATTATATGGCCCAGGTATTTCTCCAATAAAACTTTATCTAAATACTCCTGAGCTTGAAACTACTTTTAAAGGAAAAGGAGTAGAAAGACTTGTATATAATCTTTCTATAAACAATGGCGGAGCAGCTCAAAACAAAAAAGCAATGATCAAAGAAGTTCAAAAGCATCCTGTAAATGGAAGTCTAATTCATGTTGATTTTTATGAGATTGATATGGAAAGAAGAATCAAGTTAATGATACCTGTAAAGACTAAAGGAAAATCAATTGGTGTTGAATCAGGCGGCTTATTGCAGGTGGTAAGAAGGCGTTTGGAAGTACTTTGCTATCCAGCTAATATTCCTGAGAGTATTGATATTGATATTACTGATTTAGATATAGGTCATTCTGTTCATGTTGAAGATATCAAACTTGCTGAAGGAATATCAATTCCACATGATGTTAACTTTACTGTTGTTACTGTTTTACATACCAAGGGCGGTGCTGAAGAAGAAAAAGAAGAAGAAGAAGTTGAAGAAGAAACTGTTGTGCCAGAAGGCAAAAAGACTGAAACTAAAAAATCTGATAGTAAGAAATCTGATAGTAAGAAATCTGAAGGCAAAGATAAGAAATAAGACCTTTTTATGTTTAACAGCTTTACTTGTAATGAGAATAGCAATAGCAAATATATTAAATTACGAAAAAAATAACATTTGAGATTTTTATTCAGAAATATTGATATTTTAAAATATAAATTCAAAAGGTTGCATTTATTTTCATCTTTTTAATCCTGTTAAATCCATTAAAAAAATTAGACTTAGTTCATTTTGTTAAATAAGAAGCAAATTTAAAATGTCATTAAATAATTTATTTTTAATAGCAGGACTTGGTAATCCCGGAAAGAAATATGAAAATACAAGACATAATGCTGGCTTTTTAGTACTTGATAAAATTGCAGAGGAAGAAAAATTAACATATAATAAAAGAAAATTTAATGCGCAAACAGCATTATGTTCTATTTGTAGCTCTAAGACTTTATTAACAAAACCCTTATCGTATATGAATCTTAGCGGAGATGTTATAAGAGAGCTTGTTTTATATTATAAAATTAACATAAACAATATAATCATTGTCCATGATGATCTGGACATAGAATTTGGAAAAATTAAAATAAAGAAGAAAGGAGGCGATGGAGGACATAAAGGAATAAAATCTATTATTAGTGCTTTAAATAATAATGATTTTATTCGGATAAGAATAGGTATTGGACCATATGAAAGAGATGGTGACATTACTCATTATGTTTTAGGAAATTTTAATAATTTTG
>Ga0272440_1002617_pt1 | contig 13878 bp, 14 predicted proteins | sample SSMMMBAug17_FD_192440 | JGI IMG/M metagenome (GOLD analysis project Ga0272440, IMG submission 192440) | Marine sediment archaeal communities from Little Sippewissett salt marsh, Falmouth, MA, United States - SSM-MMB-Aug17 | ecosystem: Environmental > Aquatic > Marine > Wetlands > Sediment ...
ATCTGGATCGAGGTGACCCAAAAAGCTGGGCGTTTTTTCATTCTTTGTTTGGTCTTGGTTTTAGTAAGTTATTACATTTATTGTTTTTCCTTTTTGCTTTTTGGGCACCTCATCCTTGTTCATTGAACTAAACCGCAAGGAACAAGACCATACAACCCCCCTAAAAAATAATAAACATGATTTAAGAAAATAACATTGAAGGTGCTATAACATCTTATAACAAAGATTATACAATTTATATTGTATATCTTCTTCATTATAACAATCTCAATTTAACGAAAAGTATTCGTGATTTTTCAATAATAACAAATATATCTATTTTTTCTATTTTTTAACAAAAATTTTTTATAAAAAAAGTGTCATGATATTCCTTATGTAAGTGTCTATTATTTATGAAAGAAAATTTTTAATAGTAATTACATCTTTTAACTTACAAATAAGGAGGATATCATGACACCATTACGCGAACAAATGATTGACCACATGTCATCAAAAGATTTTTCGCAAAATAACATTGATTCTTACACAAAAAACGTAGCTAAACTTGCAATATTTTACAATAAATCTCCTGACAAATTGTCGACTGATGAAGTTCAAAAATATTTAGTATATTTGGAAAGTCACAAGAATTTGGCAAGACCTGATTTTTATCTTGCTACGTCAGCTATTCATTTTTTTTATCATATTTTTCTAAAAAGTAAAACCATTAGCATTAATCCACTAAGCCCAAAATATATACGTGAAAGTATAACTATTAATCCTTTCCATTCTAAAATGATGAATGAGCTAAAGTTTAGGCGATTAGCAGATAGTACTATAGAATCTTATGTCAGTTCTGTAACAGACCTTGCAAAGTTTTATAGCAATATTCCTCTATATCAAATTTCAAATGATCAAGTTAAAGAGTATTTATTGTATTTACAGGAAAATCGAGGATTAGCATGGAATACATGTAATATTGTAACATCAGGTCTATTATTTTTTTATAATAATGTTCTTTCTGACAGAGAAATTAAGCTAAAATTTTCACCTAAAAAACAGAAAAAAAGCCTTCCTGAAGTGTTAAGCAAATCAGAAATAGAAGCTTTAATAAATTCAACTTCTAATATGAGAGACAGAGTAATGTTAATGACAATATACTCAGCAGGTTTAAGAGTAGGGGAAGTTGTAATATTACAACCTACCGATATAGATAGTAAAAGAATGACCATTAGAGTGTTGGATTCAAAAGGTAACAAGGACAGATACACAGTATTATCAAACAAGTTACTTAAGAACTTACAATATTATTATCAATCGTATAGACCTGTAAAATATTTGTTTACTTCTAAAGATAAAAGCAAACACATATCAATAAGTACAGTTCAAAAAATATATAATAATGCAAAAAATAAAGCCAAAATAACAAAAGGCAAAGGAATTCATACGTTACGACACAGTTTTGCGACTCATTTGTATGAATCAGGTATAGACATCCAAATAATACAAAAACTTTTAGGACATGCGTCTATACACAGCACATTGATTTATACTCATGTATCACGAAAAATCTTTAAAAATGTAAAAAGTCCTTTAGATATAAGTGAAAAAGAAGAAATATGTGATTAAGAGGAGGTGCTAAATGTCGAAACTATTGCCCTCTCAGGCTTCCTCAATTGATAGTGGTATTGAAAAATATGAAGTAGCAGATATTTTTAGGACTTATGGAGAAAAATATTTGGAGAATCATAACGTGCCCTATTCACATCATGAAATTATTAAAGATATAATAACTTGTCGTACAGAATTTCTTGGAGGGCACAGACAAAAATGTGATAATTGTGAAAAAGAATGGTATGCATGGAATTCATGTGGTAATAGACATTGCCCAAAGTGCCAGGCAATGAAAAAAGAAGAATGGTTGCAAGAAAGAAAAAGGGAATTACTCCCAGTGCCATATTTTCATAATATATTTACATTACCACATGAAATTAATCCAATAGCACTTTATAACAAAGCAATAATCTACAAAATGCTTTTCGATTCAACAGCAGAAAGCTTACAAATATTTGGCAAAAAAGAACTTAAAGGCAAATTAGGATTTATAAGCACTTTACATACATGGGATCAGAAAATGTTATCTCATATACATATCCATTGCATTGTTCCAGGTGGTGCATTGTCATTTAATGGAGATAAATGGAACAATTCAAAGCCAAATTATCTTTTTGATGTTCTGAAACTATCAAAAGTATTCCAAGGAATCTTTGTAAAGAAATTGCAAAAAGCATATCAAGATAACAAATTATATTTTGATGGAGAAATCGCTAATTTAGAAAAGCAAAACGAGTTTGAAGAGCTAATAAGCACTCTTTTATCAAAAGATTGGGTTGTCTATAGTAAAAAGCCAGTATCTGCAGATGTAGTATTAGATTATCTAGGAAGATACGTACATAGAGTAGCAATATCCAATAATCGAATAGTAAAAATAGACAATGATAAAGTAACTTTTTTGTATAGAGATCACAATGATGGAGAAATGAAGCCACTAACAGTAGATGCAGATGAATTCATTCACAGATTTTTACTTCATGTACTTCCAGATAACTTTTATAGAATACGTTATTATGGATTTTTATCAACAAAAACAAAAAATAAAGATTTGCCAAAATGTCGCGAGCTTTTAGGATTATCGCCAGAATTACCAGCATTTGAAAAACAAACGCCTCAACAATTTATGCTTGAGTATGCAGGAATAGACATATCAAAATGTCCATTTTGTAAAAAAGGAAATGCAGAAACAATAGGAGAAATAGAGAAGATAAAAAATTTACGACTGCAAGATGTATTTCATTTTGCGATTTGGGATCCATAAAAATGACATATGGATCAGGAAAATAAATAATAAAAAAAGACAAAATTAATCAATTGGAAATTTAATAGTAAATTGATATAATAGGATAATTGCGCCTAAAAAAGGCAAAATATTTAAAAAAGACTAAAATATTTGTTTAAAAAGTATGTAAAATTGAATAAAATTGAACAAAGATAAAGTAAAAAGCTTGTGAATTAGAATAATAAATCTAAAAATGAAGAAAGAAGCTCAAAAAAAATCCTTTACTATGCACATATATATATGGTAAATCTCAAAGAAGAAATCATGGTGTAAATTTAATTATTGGCTAACCCGCGGCTTAGTCCAATATAATTTTATGCGTCATTTCGCTACCAAACATTTCAATCCCGACTTTATGACAAAATTTGGTTTAAGATCAATCCCGTCATTAAGTTTGGCGAAACGACGCATAAAATACATCACATTGTATTTCATTCTTGAACAAAGTTCATTGAATTTATGGCATCCTCGAAAAAAGGTTTGCATCTTGTTTGACAAAATGAGAATAATAATACAATTGTTATGCTTTTATAAACCATACTCTTTGTGAGACGATAATAGGATATTTTTGTGATTAATAGAAACATTATAAATTCTATTGGAGATAACTTTTTGATTAGTTTAAGTGTTGGTACTATGTGTGACTCAATATGTCCTTATTGTGATGTAAATAAGTTACCCCAAAAAATCGCAGACGGCTTTGATCTTATAAATGCTATAGAGTGGTTTATAAATTCATTAAGAGGTAAATTTAATAATTTTTATATCAGAATAACCGGTGGTGAAATAGGTTTTGTGCCAAATTTAATAAGATTTTTTGATTATATCAATTTAAACTCAATGATAAAAGAAGTCGATATATTCACAAAGGGTGATTTATTTAATGTTTGTAATAATGAGTCTTTAACAAAATGCAATGTTTATGATCATCTTATACATAACATTCTTAAAGATAAATTTATTCGCTATGATAGCATACCGCCACCAAGTAGTTTGTTTAATCTTATTAGCATTATCGAAAAAAGAAAGGAAAAGTGCAGAAAATATCTATGTGTAATGGTTGATGATATTAATATTGATAATAATTTGCGTAAAAATTTGGTTGCTAAAGGTATCCATTTTTATCCTCGAATAAATCGAATATGTGATAAAGTGTTTACTATTGATATTAGCAAAATTAATGAAAACGAATATTTAAAATGTTTTCATTCAAAGAAATATTATGTTTTTGATGTTGCGTATGGTGTTTTCTTTAATTGCTGTGAAGTTAAAGATCCTTCTTTAGGTGTAACCTATGATACATTAGAAGAATTCTTTTTTTGTTCGGATCAGTCGCCTTATGAACAATGCAAGAAATGTAATAGACCCAATATAGATAATTGATTTCATATATGTTACTTTTATTTAGTTGGTATTTAATGAAATGTTAAATATTATCCAGAGACGTTGTGGTGAAAGAACAGCAGATGCATACCTGGAATCATATGGTAGTAATAAAAATATCGTTGTTGTAGAAGGTATAGATTTGTTTGATGCAGCAATAAAAAGTCTTATGGAATCCAAAAAGTTACGTAACGGCTGGACAATATTCATTGATGCTGACGTAAGGCTTTATGCTGGTGCAATTGAAGCCATAGCGGCCATATCAAATTGGCTTTGCATATGATGATAAGTTTTTAAGACGCCCTATTTTTGGTGTTCATGTTCATAAAAATTATTATACATCTAAAAGTTATGAATGGTTCATAAATAAAGGTGAAAGAGGACCAAAAGCAGAATCAAGTAACATTAGAATTTTTTTAGCTTACACAAAATTAAAATCAATTAATTATAATCTTGTAGTTGGAAGTCATGATTTTGGCCAGTGGTTTAAAGATATTTTCTGGAAGTTTATTATAATTGGCGTAAGAAATAAAGATAATATTGAAAAATATCAAAATATATTGAAGTTATATCGGGAAGACTTAGATACAAAAGTAGCCTTGGATGGATTATGTGAGTCCTTGAGGTTTCCACCTAATACAAATGCTTCAAGAAATTTATGTGATTATAACAAAGTATTTAAAAAATTATGTATAGTTGAAAAGACTGATATGCAATATAAAAAAGAATCGGACGATAATGGAATATTGAGAGTATCAGAAAAATCAATACATAGCAATACGAATTATCCAATTAATCAATACATAATTGAGTAGGCTTAAAATGCAGAAAATTGAAATAAATTGTGCTACTTTTACATTTAGTTGTATCAAAACAAATTATGTCGATAATATTTTATTCGACACAATATATTATTATCTTAGTGTTGGTAAATTTTTGATAATTATAAATGATCAACCAAATATTAATTATAAATTTATATTAAATAAATTTAAATTGAAAAATGGATGCAATATAGTGATTTGTAGCAATTTAGAAAAAGGTTGGATAATTTATGAATTAAAAAACAATAAGAAATATATTCAACAGTCTAATCAGAGTATACATAGAGTATTGAAACAACTTCTTGAAAAATTAAATATATCAATTAACAATAATATTACAATAGGCGATAATTCGGATCATTTTGCTTTAAGAAAATGTTCAGCAATGCATTTTCATGTTGGTAAACAAAGTGATTTGAACATAAAAATACGTGGCATAATACCATTAACGGAGCAATATGAATTTGGATTAAGTAATATACTTCATTATTTTAAAAAAATAAATTTTAAAGATAATGTTATTGATTATTTAGATTTGATACGATTTATTAAAAAATCAGGCGATCTTTTTCAAGAAAAAAATTCTGTTTTTACTATGATAGAAAAACATAATAAGGTTTGTAGTTTATTGATTGATAATTTTTCAGAATATATTATAGCAATTATTGGAACTGGTTATCCATTTTATGCCATATGTAATATAAGTGATAAATTTGCTAAAACACCGAATTCAATTATTAGCTATTTTAATACACAATATGAATATTTTAACAATAAAATAATAGATGAGATAAAATTTTATAATAATCTTGATAATAAATTCACTATCAATGAATTGTTTCAAAAGCTATGTATTGATGGGACTAGAAACAAGTTCGATACTGAAAAATTCAACGCAAATACTTTAAAATGTAGGTTTAAATTCTATAATGGAAAAGTGAATATTAAGTTTGATTATGCAGCAGAGGTTAAACTTTCTCTAAAAGAATATTATTCTAAAAATTGCTTTGATATTTATACTGATATATGGCCTTGTTATTATTGCGCCACCCTTCAAATCAATGATTTATATCCAAATCAAAATGTTATAAAATATACAAATATTTCTTGCTTAGAATGCAAACAAACAAGCTTTATGTTAAGGAATATAATGGGGTGTACTCCAGATATAGATATGGTAATAGTTGTAAAGAATATGAAAGATTATTATGCTGATTTAATTAAGAAATTCATTATTTTTCAGTCTGATTATTTTTTGTATGACACTGACATAAAAAAGGCTATAATTGATAATGAAGGTCCAATTGATTTATTCGTAACTGACCTTAAAGATATTTATAAAGCTTTTAACAATTTATTAAATGAAGACTGGGATAAAGTAGTTTTCGATTCAATTGCACTGTGGACTCCTACAACAGAATACTGCGCTCAGATAGGATTGAATTTTGCTCTATCTTTTGAGCCTTTATTCATTAAAGATATAAATTTTGAAAATAAATTAAAACAGACTAGAAAAAAATATGCAGAAAACAACTTAACTGAGGATATTATTCAAATAATATCGAAATCTTCATTTTATACACACCAATTAACCAGTAATAAAAATGTAATAGATGTATTGACAAAGAGATTAAATGAATGGAAAGCATTTCAATAAGAAATTAATATGGACACGTTATGAATTATATTCCTCTTTCACGATGTTGCATAGTGGGAAAAGAAAAAGAATATCTTTTTAAGGCTTTATCTACAGGAAATATTCAAGGTGGTGGTGAGTTTACTTCAAAGTGCGAAAAATTATTAGAAAAAGAGCTGGATGTTTGTAGAGTTTTACTGACAAATTCATGTACGTCCGCTCTTGAAATCTCTGCACTCATTTTAAATATTGTTCCTTATGACGAAGTCATAGTGCCATCATTTACATTTGTATCAACAGCTAATGCGTATATGCTTTTTGGTGCGAAGCCTGTGTTTTGTGATATACGTTCAGACACTTTAAATCTTGATGAAAATAAGTTGGGAAAACTTATTACGAATCGTGTCAAAGCTATTATTCCTGTTCATTATGCAGGAATAGGTTGTGAAATGGATGAGATTAGTAATCTGTCAAATATACATAATATTCCTATCGTCGAAGATAATGCACATGGTCTATTTGGGAAATATAAAAATCAATATTTGGGAACATTTGGTAAATTATCGGCTATTAGCTTCGATGGACAAAAAAATATAACTTGTGGCGAAGGTGGTGCGATTATAATAAATGATGAAAATTATATTGAATTTGCCGAAGTAATAAGAGATAAGGGAACTAATCGTGCAGCGTTTTTACGCAATGAAATTAAAAAATATTCTTGGATATATAGAGGGTCGAATTACTATCCTTCTGAGTTACAGTCTTCATATTTATTAGCACAGTTGGAAATGAAAGATGAAATACAAAAAAAGAGAAGTACTATTTGGAACAATTATCATAATGATTTAAAAGAATGGGCTGACGAAAATCAAATTATTTTACCGCATGTTCCAGATTATTGTGACAATTCATATCATTTATACTATTTGATTATGCCATCAAAAAAAGATCGAGATGACTTAATCCGTCACCTAAAAAAATATGGTGTTTCTGCTACCTTCCATTATATACCACTGCATATTACCCCTGTAGGTAAGAAGTTTGGTGGTAAAAAAGGCGATTGCCCTGTATCAGAAAATATTAGCAATAGACTTGTTCGAGTTCCATTATTTTATGACCTTAATCCATCTGATTTAATGCATATTATCAATATAATAAAAGAATTTAAACCAAATATATAACATTATGAAATCTAAATTAATCGCATATAGTAATCTTAATAACCAACATAAGTTGATAGACATTATACCTCTATCGACGCCTCTTAGTTTAATGATAGATCCTATAAATGCATGTAACTTTCGTTGCATTTTTTGTCCTACAGGTCATCCCGAATTAATAAGTCACTTTAAACGGCCTATAGGTAAAATGAAATATATCCTTTTTTGCAAAATAATAGATGACTTGAATTTTTTTCCAAAGAAAATTGAAAAAATCAATCTGTATAAAGATGGCGAACCTTTACTTAATCCAAAAATTGGTAAAATGATCTACTATGCAAAAAAACGTAACGTAGCTCATTCGATTGAGACCACTACAAATGGCTCTTTATTGACATTAGAAAAGTCAAAAGAACTTATTCAATCAGGATTAGATCGCATCCGTATTTCAATAAACCATGTAAATGATGATGGCTATAAACATATAACAAAAACTTTTTCAGATTATAGTAGGTTATTAAAAAATGTTTAAAATTTCTATACAGAAAAGATTAAACAAAATAGCGAGTTACATGTTCATGTGAAATTAATTGACACAGGATTATCTGACAATGAAAAAAAGAAGTTTTTAATCGACTTTAAGGAATTATCAGATAGTATTCACATTGATGAATTAATGGGATGGAGTATCTCTTCAATTTATGATTTTACCTTGAATAGAAAACCAAAATATTCAATGAATCGATGTGTAACACTTAATAAAAAAATAATCGTGTGCCCACAACCATTTTATACTTTGTCAATCAATTTTAATGGTAAAATATCAGTTTGTTGTGTAGATTGGACAATGAAAACAATTATAGGTGATAGTAACCACGAAAGATTAGATTGTGTTTGGAATGGATATAAAATTAATAGCTTTCGATTGATGCAAATAAATGGTGAAAGAAATAAAAATATTGCATGCCAAGATTGTCAATACATTTTTGGTTCTTCAAAAAACAGTCTTATAGATAATTTTACCTCAGTATTAAAAGAGAGGTTTAACAATTAATATGAAAGTCGGCATGATTCAATCTAATTATATTCCATGGCGTGGATATTTTGATTTTATCGATGATGTCGATGTTTTTATATTCTATGATGATGTGCAATATGGTTTTGGCAAAAAATGGCGTAATCGTAACAAAATTATAACGCCTTTTGGTTTAAAATATCTTACAGTACCATTAGAAAAAAAAAGAGGGTACAAACTAATTGATGAAGTGAAAATAAATTATCAACATGATTGGCAATTAGATCATATAAATAAATTGATATCAAATTATAAAAAGGCACCATATTTTTTTTCATATATCAATCAATTTAAAAGCATTTTAAATTGTAATTTTAATACTATTTCGGAGTTAAATATAGCTCTTTGTAAATGGATTATTAGTATTTTAAATATTAATACTGTTGTTAAATTATCTAGAGAACTTTTGATTCAAGATGAAGATAAAGCTATAAGACCTTTATTGTTTCTAAAAAAACTTAATGCTACGGTATATTTGACAGGTCCCAATACGGCTCCGTATACTGATCATGAATTGTACAAAACACATGGTATTCAACTTGAGTTTAAAAGTTACGATTACTTACCTTACCATCAATGTTGGAGTAATTTCTGTAATAATGTATCAATTTTAGATCTTATTTTTAATACAGGGCCAAATGCTATAAAGTATTTGAAAAGCCGAACTCCTAATGTGAGGGTATGCTGAATATGAAAGTTACCACTTCAATATTAAATATGATAAACTTATTTGAAGAAAATCCTATTCCTCCTATGATACTATTGGATATTACAAACGCATGTAATATGAATTGCATTCATTGCGCCCACACTATTATAAGTAAAAAAAATGATTATAAAATAAAACACCTCGATTGGCTACAATTTAAAAAGATTATATTTGAACTATCTTTTCATGATCAACCTTGCCTTTTAAGAATTGTTAGTTCAGGGGAACCTATGATGCATCCTAAACTTATTGAAATGATAGAATTCGCCAAGGAAAATACAAAATGTATTGTCAATTTAACTACAAATGGTTCTTTGCTTTTCCCTGAAAAATGTGAAAAACTATTAAAATCAAATATTGATATAATTGATATTAGTATTGATGCGATGAGTAAATCTGTTTATAATAAAATTCGCCAGGGTGGTGTATATGAACAGTTAATGTGCAATATATTTCATTTATTACAATGTAGAGTACAACATAAAGCAAAAACAAAAGTTGTTGTAAGTTTTGTAAAACAAAATGAAAATTATCACGAAACTGATTTTTTTAAATCATATTGGTCAGATATTGTTGATTTTGTAATGATAAGAAATTTACATTCTGCTTCTGGTAAGGTAAAACAACAGGAAGTTCTTGAAAAAAATGTAATAACTTTAAGCAAACGATATCCATGCCCACATTTATGGAAAAGATTAATAATCGATTCATATGGCAGAATTAAGTTTTGTGCGACTGATTGGGAATTAAATAGTTTAGTTAGTACAATTGATAAAACAAGCTTGAAGCAAATTTGGAATAATGAAAAATTAAAGTTGCTAAGAAAACAGCATATAGCTGGAAGTTTTAATGATGATCATTTTTGTAAAAAATGTAACGATTGGGCAACTTCTCAATGGGATTGGGGTTATGAAAGAATTGTAGATAAACTGGTTATGGAAAAGCCTATATTGAATCCTTGTTTACCATTAATATAGAATAGAAAGCATAGCAAATCGGTCTACCGGACGCATGCCCCTTCCGCTTCGCTCTAGGGGCATGCGCCGGTTACCTCAATCGTTGTATTTCATTCTTGACCAAAGTTCATGGGTTTGCGGCAAACATCAAGTACTTTATAATTGTTATTTTTTATTTCATCATGAAATGTAAATTAAAAGGGCTATGGAAACTAATTATATTAATGAAATTCGAAGAACTTACCCCAATTTAGTGATTAATGACATCACTTTTAACCGAGATGGTTTCGCTAACAATATTGTATTCATTAATAACGATTTGGTATTTAGATTTCCAAAAAATGATAGTGCTAGAGAAATTTTAATTCGAGAAATTGAGATTATTGATATATTACAAAAACATATTATTAACCTTAAGATTCCACGCTTTGAATTGAAAAGTGACAATTTTGTTGTATATAAAAAAATTAAAGGCAAGGCTTTCCTTAAAAAAGATTTAGCAAAACTAAGTGAATATAAACAAGATTTATTAGCCGATATTTTAGCCACTTTTATTATGGAAATGAATTCAGTACCCTTAAATGAAAAAATACCCGCTTCATTTTCATTGAAAAGATATAATGACTGGGAAAAACTCTATAATGAAGTACAAAAAGAACTGTTCCCCTATATGATGAAACATGTAAAGGATTATACAAAAAAACATTTTGAATCTGCTTTAAATGATAAAAAATTCTTTGACTATTCACCAGCTTTGATACATGGTGATCTTGCACCCTATCATGTAATTTATGATTCTGAAAATGTTATAATAAATGGGATAATTGATTTTGGTGCATCTGGTGAAGGTGACCCTGCAACAGATTTATCAAGTATAATTAATTATCAGGGGGAGTCGTTTTTATTCAGAATGTTTAAATATAACCCAGCAATACAAGACTATCTTTATAGGTCTAGATTTTGGGCAAATAGTCTATTATTTGAATGGGCAATAAGAGGTATGAAAACAAAAAATATGTTTTGGCATTTGCGCCATATTGATATTGCTTTTAATTAAATTACTATAAATTATCCAGTGTGATGGGTGTAGGATTATTTATTTTCAAGAAAGGGGGTGAAATTATGCAAGAATATGTATACGAACTCGTATCAAAAGCAACAATAGAGAACGCTTCAAAAAATGAAATTGAAGATATAAAAAAACAATTTGGTCAAAACGAGAACAACATGATATCAGCCGATTGGTGTGGAGCTCAACACAAATGCAGATAAAACTTCGTTAATAGCAAACACTCTTAGATTTGCTGTTTTGTTAACATAATTAATATTAATTTTTCCTACACCTTTCACATTTGATAATTGAATTGTTTGAATATAACTAACTAAGATAAAAAAGTTACTATATATGTCAAAATATATCAAGTCAAAATATTTACAATATATCGAGTGTACTCAAGATATTTTTTTTGTCTATCATTCACTATTTAATCGGCACAAAATAGTTAATAAGTATTCGATTGCTTTTTTATCACTTTTTGATGAACCTTTTGATATCTCAGAATTAAGTAATTTACCAGAAAGTTTTCATGCATTGTTCGATGAAATGAAATATTGCTATTTTATAATAAAAACTGATGAAAAAGAACGGGACTTGCTGAAGGCTAAATTTAATCTATCTCAATACAAAGATCTTTCAAAATTACCTTTAGAAACATTAGGTCTGACAGTAACTAAAGAATGTAATTTTGCATGCAAATATTGTATGTCCAACCATTTGTTGGACTTATCAAAAAATTTCGGATCAAATAGCAACATGAGATTTGATATAGCAAAAAAATCTATTGATTTTTATGTGGATATATTGAAAAAGAAAAACCAAAAAAAACTATCAATATATTTTAATGGTGGTGAACCTCTACTACGTTTTAATTTTATTAAAAAAGTTATTAATTATTGTACAGAGCATTATTCAAATAAGTTTGAAATCAAATATAGCATTTCGACTAACGGCTCACTTTTGACTGATGAAATTGCAAGATTTTTCAAAGTTAACAATGTAGATATAATTACAATGAGCTTGGATGGTCCAAAATCTACAAATGATTTAATCCGGTTATACAGGTCAGGAAAAAGTGCATATAATGATATAATAAAGGCTATTAAAACTATTCAAAAACATTCTAATAGAAAAAAAGGTATTTATACTACTTTGTGCAATGAAAATTTTTTTCTGTTAAATGAACAGTTTTTAGATTTATGTAAAGACGAACTTTCATTAAAAAATATTCATATTGAACCAGACTTAGTAAATCTTCTTGATATAAATCCTGAAGAAATTTGTAACAAAATATTTAATCTATATAACTATGGGAAATCAATTAATATTATAATAAGCTGTTCTCTTTTTAGACCATTCCAAAATATTTTTAATGATATGCTTAAAATGGAGAGAATTGGCTGGTGTGCAGCAGCAACAGGTCATTCAATCGACATACTTCCATCGGGTCAGGTTAGTCGATGTTGCTATTCAACAAAAAATTTTGGAAATTTCTCACAAATTGCTCATATTATTAACTCAACTGAATGGGAAAAATTTATTATAGACCATAGCTATGGAAATATTAAGAGATGTAAAGGTTGTGAAATTGAAGGAGCATGCTTGGGTGGGTGTTTCTTGACTGAAGAAAGCGATGCATTTAATGATAAAGATCAACTTCTATACCATCGTTGTGAGTTGTTTAAATATATGACAAAAAAACTCATTATAGATTGGGTTCATAAAAGATTCCAAACACGCAACAAAGACTGTTAAAAAGAACTGGAATTATAAATAAATGGGGTGGAGCTGGGGTCAAACCTTGAATTGTGAATTACACTGTATCACTGCAATTGGTTAATGTTCGAAGTATTTGGCATTTATCACGTTTAGCAAAATTTGCGCCAGCTACAAGGTTGGATATTATCGATTTAAATAAAATTTTATAGTAATTTTTTATATATAGGCAGTCGGCAGGGCTGTCATCCATTAAAGTACTTGTCAAGAAAAAAAACACTTTTCCTGTTCAAAAAAATTACATTTTTTCTTTGCTCTTTATAGGAGTATCTTTTTCTAGCTGTATCCTTTAATTAGATTTTTTTTTCATTCTGATCATCAAGACTAATTTACCTGTTGATTTTGTAATTTTTTTGCTTCGACTCCAGCAATTTTATTAATCGTCAGGTCAACAGTATGATACTTCATTTCACCAACTGGCTCGCAT
>Ga0272440_1002618_pt1 | contig 13876 bp, 8 predicted proteins | sample SSMMMBAug17_FD_192440 | JGI IMG/M metagenome (GOLD analysis project Ga0272440, IMG submission 192440) | Marine sediment archaeal communities from Little Sippewissett salt marsh, Falmouth, MA, United States - SSM-MMB-Aug17 | ecosystem: Environmental > Aquatic > Marine > Wetlands > Sediment ...
CAAGAGACTGGGGTTTCTATCTTGGCCCATCATTAAACTCTAGATTAAAAAGAGAAGGTTTCAAAACCGCGCTTGTGCTTAATGAACAAGGACAAATTTATATAAATGCTGTTGAAAAAGATAAAATGGAACTTTTTCATAAATATATTAATACAAATCAGAAAAATATAATATTATGTTGGCTAGATGAATGGATTGAAAAGAATTAAACAAGTATTATTTTATCGCGTTTTGTTAATAACAAATTTTTTGTAATATAGGAGGTAATATGAATTTTTGTAAAAATTGTGTTCTCCCAACAACTAGACCTCAAGTTGAATTAGAAGGGGACGGCCTTTGTAACGCTTGTGCAGGGGCGCTAGAAAAAAAAGAAAAAATTGATTGGATGAAAAGAAAAGATGAACTTACAAAGTTATTAGAGTCAAATCGATCAAAAGATGGTAACCATTACGATTGCCTTATACCTGTTAGTGGTGGAAAAGATAGTACCTGGCAAGTTTATACTCTAATTAATGACTTTGGTCTTAAACCTCTAACTTTAACATGGAAACCACAATATCGTACAGAAATTGGGAAACGAAATTTAGAAAATTTAATTAATCTGGGTGTCGACCACATAGACTTTACTGTTAATCCAAAAATTGAAAAACTTTTCATGAAAAAATCTTTTATAAAAAATGGAAGCCCTGCTCTTTGTGAACATATGGTAATGTATGCGACTGCTCTTAGAACAGCTATCAACTATAAAATACCTATTATAGTATGGGGTGAAAACCCAGGTTTAGAATATGGTGGAACATCAACTGATAGAGAAAACCAGTATATGAATAGAGATTGGATTTTGAAATATGGTGTTTCCAATGGTACATTTGCTTCAGATTGGGTTGATGATGAGCTATCTAAACAAGATTTATTGCCATATACATTTCCTTCTGACGATGAGCTAGAAAAAAGCAAAATAAAGCCAATTTTTTTAGGATGGTACTTGAAATGGGATCCCCTTAAAATTGCTCACTTTTCAAGAAAAATAGGATTTGAATGGGGGAAAGAACCTCAAATAGGATACTATGAATTTGCAGATCTTGATGCACCTTTTGTAATTATTCATCATATGTTTAAATGGTATAAATTCGGTTTTACAAGGTTATGGGATAATTTGGCTATTGAAATACGTAATGGTCGTATGACACGAAAAGATGCGGTTGACTATATCCGCGATAATCCTGAAAAAACACCGTATAGACAAATCTATCAATTATGTCAATATCTTGAAATATCTGAAATGAAATTTTGGGATATAGTTGAAAAACATCGAAATTTATCTATATGGAAACAAAATTCTGATGGTCAATGGGTCATTCCTGACATTGTTAATGAATTCGGATTTTTTCCTGATAATTATCCAAAAAGATAAAGGCCTGAAGTTATAAAGAAAATGAAAAGAATTCTTTTCAGAGCAGATGCTTTAAAAAAAATTGGAACAGGTGATCTTATGTCCCTGATTCAACTTTCAAAGTATTTTGCTAAAGATGGTTGGGAGGTTTCTTTTTTAACTAAGAAAACTCAGGCTTCTTTAAATATGTTGAAAGCACATTCAATAAAAAATGTTTTTTTTATTGAATCAAACCAGTCGTTTTCATCTGAAATTGAAATGATTAATTCAATTGGCGCAAAGAATGAGATTTCAGCATTCTTTATGGAAATTTCTGAGAAAAAAATGACAGATTATGAAAATCTTATCTCTATACCTTTTAAAGCCTGTGTTTGTTTTGATGGATTTTTTCCAAAAGATTTTGTTTTTGTTTTAGATTGGGGGATCAATGCCAAATCTCTTTATGATCAAAAATTAAATCCTCAAGTAAAATTTCTACTGGGTCCCCAATATGTTATTTTACCAATAACATTTGATCATGAAATCATTTCCCAAAGAAAGTATGCAAATACATTCCAAAAAATCTTAATAGCAATGGGAGGTTGCGATGAAAACAATATTACGAGTAAAATAATTACAGATCTATTAGATTGTCATTCACTGACGTTGAATATAATTTTAGGTGCTGGTTATGAACATGAAGACTCACTTTTAAAGCTGCTTGATAAATCAAAGTTAAAATACATTATACACAAAAATATCAAAAATATGTTCTCAAAGTATATGGAATGTGATGTTGGTATAGGTGCAGGTGGTTTGATCAGCTCTGAGTTAATTGCAACAAAAACGCCTACAATACTTATATCAACATATGAACATCAAATTGAACGATGTCAATTTTTCCATAATAAAGGACTCGCCATTTATTTGGGCCATAAAGAATACAATAAAAAACTTTTGCAAAAGTACGTTAAAACTCCCAAAATACCAAAATTATCAATTGATTTTAATTCTAATGAAATTATTAAACAGTTTAATATAAAATATAGGAGATTTTATGCCAACAGCAAACCAGATTAAAGAACATTGGGATAATAAAGCTAGTACATTTGGTACTGATTCCAGAGCTACACATGAAGATGTCTTTTTGAGACAAATGGAAATTGAAAACTTAGCCAAATACCTTGAAAATAATAAAAATATTGTTGATGTTGGTTGTGGAAATGGATACAGTACCATTGAATTGTCAAAAAAATATAGTGAAATTAATATGGTAGGTCTTGATTATTCAGAAAAAATGATAGAAGTAGCAAATGATGCACTCAAAAAAGAAAATACTAAAAATGTTCGATTTCAGGTTTTTGATATTCTTGACGATACAACTGACTTATCAGAACAGTTTGATATCGCAATATCTGAAAGATGTTTGATAAATCTATCATCAATTGAAGACCAAGTTAAAGGCTTAATAAATATAAGTAATTTAGTGAAACCAGGAGGACTGATTTTATTATCAGAAGAAACTATTCAAGCATATAACAATATAAATAATCTAAGGAAAAAAGTTAATTTGCCTGATATGGCAATTCAGTGGCATAATCTATATTTGGATATAGATATAATTCTTAATAAAGTAAGCCATGTCCTTGAATTTGTTAAGGAAGATAATTTCTCTTCAAGTTACTATATTGGAACTCGTTTTTATAAGGCATTATTCTATGAATCAATTGGGAAAGATCCTGGAAGTGATTTAACATCCATTTTTAATCAAAGTGCAACTTTAGTTCCTCCTTTAGGAGATTTTGGATTGTTAAAAATAATTGTCTTAAAAAAAGTTAATAAATAACATAAAAAATAAAGAATTATTATGAATTCAATTAAATGTAAAATATGTAATTATCAGTTATCAAAAAAAGTAATGACTTTTGATAAACCAGATGAAGTAGAAATTGCAGCAAAAGTAGATGCCAAACATTATGAAAGAAATTATTATTTATGTGATAATTGTGGTGTGTTTCAAAGTGATCTTGCTTATCATTTAATTGATAATTCTCAATATAATAAAAACTACTATGAACATGCTGATCCTGAAAAAATAGGCCATAAGTTTAATCGAGTGATGTCTTTGACACGTGAACAGTCAGATAACTGGCAACGTGTAGAACGTATTCTGGAAAATGTAAACAAATATCGAAAAAATTTAAATTTGTGTAGAGGAACTTCACTATTGGATATTGGAGCAGGCACAGGAGTTTTTATAGCTAAATTTTTAAAACTGACAGAGAATTGGACTTGCACCGCATTAGAACCAGACGTTAGTGCATGTGAACATTTAAGAAAAAATTTGCAAGCAGATGTGATAGAAGATGTTTTAAGCCCAGAATTAAAAACTATTAAATATGACCTGGTAACTTTTAATAGGGTTTTAGAGCATTTTCCCGAGCCTTTAGATATGATAAAAATTGTTCCATCATTATTAAAACCAGAAGGTATAGTATATTTAGAACTACCAGACACAAACTCATTATATTGTTATGGAAAAGAAAATGAAGCGTTTGGTTCTGCTCACCTTACAATTTTTGACCTTAAAACATTGCTAATATTATTTGAAAATGCAGGTCTTTTTCCTTTACAGGTAGGAAGATTTAAAGAACCTAGTGGTAAACTTACAGTTTTTGGATTTGCAACATGTAAAAGTCCTATATGATTTAATTCTTTTGGGAAACAATAATATGAAAAAACCTATATATAAGTCTGTACATTCTTATCAGGATAATAGTTATGAAAAGTTTAAAAATTATGAGCGCTTCAAATTTATGATTGATATTATGACTTTAAGTCTATCTGAAGCAAACTCTATGTTGGATATTGGCTGTTCAAAAGGAGAGTTTTTTTATGCGATTAAAGATGAATTTTCTGGTATTTCATGCACAGGAATTGAACCAAATGAAGAGCTAATAAAAATAGGTAAGTCTCAAAAGGATCTCGCCCATGTAAATTTTATTCAAGAAGATGCATTATCCTTTAATATTGGAAAACAGTTTGATATAGCTCTTATGTCAGGAGTATTATCATTATTTGACGATATAGATCCTCCTTTGCAGAATATGCAAAAGCATATTAGAAAAGGGGGAAAAGGTTATATATTTAGCGGATTTAATTCAAACAATATAGACGTTATAGTTCGATACAGAAATAATGAAATGAAATCTGAGGAATGGGAATCTGGATTAAATATGTTTAGCTTAAAAACTGTTGAAAAGAGATTATCGAAGTTTTCTAATGATATACTATTTCATCAATTTAAGATTTCAATTGATCTACATCCTACAAATAATCCTATTAAATCGTATACTTTAAATACTCAAGAACAAGGACGCATTATTCTAAATGGTGCTAATATTATTAGAGATTTTTATTTTATTGAATTTGAGAAAAGATAATCATGTGTGGAATAACAGGTTTTGTTAGTAAAAAGGCTCCTGATTTTGATGAATCAATTGTTTTGAAAAATATGACTGATTCATTAATTCATCGCGGACCCGATGATTCAGGAAATGCTATATTTAGATTTGATAATAGATTAGCTTCAGTTGGTTTAGGACATCGAAGATTATCTATACTAGATCTTTCTGTCAATGCTAAGCAACCTTTTTTTAGCGAAGATACAAAAGTAATAATTACTTTTAATGGAGAAATATATAATTATTTAGAACTAAAAGAAGAACTTAAAAATAAAGGCTATATATTCAATACTACCAGTGACACTGAAGTTTTTTTGAAAAGCTATATGGAATGGAAAACTGATTGTTTTTGCAAATTCAATGGGATGTGGTCATGTGCGATTTATGATAAAAATAAAAAAACAGTTATTCTTTCCAGAGATAGACTAGGTAAAAAACCTTTATACTATTTTAAAGGGAACGATATTATTGTTTTTGCTTCCGAGATTAAAGCATTGTTTAAATGTCCATCTGTTCTCAAATCTCCGAATTACAGAAAAATATATCGCTATTTATCTTTGAACTATCGTTATGTTGATATTAACGAAGAAAGCTTTTTCAAAGGTATCCAGCAAATTCCAAAAGCAAGCTATGTAGTCATAGATAAAGAATTAAACATAGAAAAAAATCAATTTTGGTCCCTTAATCAGAACATTCAAAATGATATTTCAGATAAAGATGCTATTGAAAAATTTCGAGACCTATTCATAGATTCTGTAAAACTTAGATTAAGAAGTGATGTGCCGGTTAGTTGTCTTTTAAGTGGAGGAATGGATTCTACTTCGATTGCGGCCGTTGCGTATAATAACCTAAATACAAAAATTGAAACATTTTCTGGTATTATGGGGAAAGAGAAAGGCATTTATGATGAAAGTGAGTTCATTGAAGAACTAGTTAATCACTATAATATGAAATATAACTATATAGCAATGAAGCCGAGAGACTTGTTTGAAACTATAAATGAGATGATTCTATATTATGACGAGCCTGTTTGTACTGTAAGCTGGTATAGTTTGTATTTGATAATTCAATCCATTCACAATAAGGAGATAAAGGTTGTCTTAAATGGACATGGTGGAGATGAACTATTAGGTGGGTATTGGGATCATTATCACTACAACTTTAATGATTTGTTTGAACAGGGTAACATAGATGGTTTATATAAAGAAATTGAATCATGGAAAAATAATCATGGTCGAAATCCACAAGAAATAGAAAGAACTATAAAATACATATCACAATTGAAAAAAGACAGATCTATAGAGCCAGATAATTATTCAAATTATTCATATTTATTGGACCCAAAATTTATTCGTGAAAATGAACACTCCATTATTCCACAAGTTCAACATCTTTCTGAACTAGAACGTAGACTAAGAATAGAACTGCTTTTTGAAGTTACTCCAACAATGGTGAAAGCAGAAGATCGAAATACAATGTCGCACTCAATAGAATCTAGATCGCCATTCCTTGATTACCGATTGGTAGACTTTTGTTTTTCCCTGCCTAATCGGATGAAAATAAGAAATGGTATTGGTAAATGGCTCCTGAGAGAATCAATGAAAGGCATTTTACCAGAAAAGGTTCGGCAAAGAAAAGATAAAGCTGGGCTTATTGCTCCTGCTGACAGGTGGTTTAGAACAATAAATAAAAAGCAGGTTGAAAATGTATTGCATGGTGAATTTCTAAATAGCCTAAAAATTTTTGACCCTAAAAGACTTATAGAAATGTTTCAGGAGCATTTGAATGGATCTCATAATCACCAGATGATTCTTTGGCAAATAATTAATCTTGATTTATGGTTTAAAAGATTTTTTTGATTCGTCCAATTTGATTATCAATCATGATGTGAAAAATATATAAAAAATTTATCATTAATATAAGGAACTTTTTGACATATAAGGAGATTTGTGATGGCTAATAATTTATATGAAAGTCCCGTTTTTATATGTGGGCATAGAAAATCAGGAACAACATTATTACTATGCTTATTGGATAATCATCCAGAACTTTTAGTATATCCTGCTGATAGTGCTTTTTTCTATGGTTATTATCCCAGATATGATACTAATGAATTTACTTCAGAACAAAAAATATCAAGAATGGTTGATTTTGTTCTCTACCAATTAGAATATGAAATAAAATTACTTCCTGAAGACTTCCAAAATGAGATTAATTTCCCTATTGAACAATTCAAGGAAGAATTTATAAATTTGGTCAAAAAAACTGAACTAAAACCTAAAGACATGCTGAAATGCTTGTTTGAATCTTATCATAGAAACTGGAAAAAAACTCAAAATGCTAAGTTTTGTATAGAAAAAACCACAAGCACAGAAATATATGCTAATGAAATAATACAATGGTTTCCCAATGCAAAATTTATTCATGTAATTAGAGATCCAAGAGATAACTGGGGGTCATTAAAATCAGGCTGGGATAAAAGATACCAAAAATTCAACGATGATTTAAACCGCTTAATGCAAAGTATGATTGATAGGGGGAAACTTGGAATGGAGTTAGCTGAAAAAAATCAAAAAGTTCTTGGTGCAGATGTTTATAAAATAATTAAATATGAAGATCTTACAAATAACCCCATAAAAGAATTACAAGAACTCTCTAATTTTATAGGTATTTCTTATCATTCCTTTATGGAACAACCAACTGTTTGTGGTCAATTATGGAAAGGAAATAATTTTGATGGGCATAGTTTTGATAAACCCTCAACTATTAATGTTGGAAAATGGGCTGAAAGAACTACAAAAGAAGAAGCTCAATTGATAGAATTTTATTTTGCAGATCTTATGAACAAATATGGCTATGAAGCAGCTTTTTCTCTAAAAGAACAGGTTCATATGGCAACGCAACATTATAAGTGGTTTAATTTTGCTCAATTATTTTCAGCATCTGAATCAAAACCTGAATAAAGGGTATTATCATGTCAAGTTATCAAAAACAACTGGAACATTACTTTGATAAACTTTGGCCTCTTAATCGAAGTATCACTGGTCCAGATTATAGAAAATCATTAGATATATTGTCAGAAATTATGCCAACAGAAAGATTAAAGTTTGAAAGTGGCCAAAAAGTCTTTGATTGGACTGTACCTGAAGAATGGGGTGTAAATGATGCATACATTATTGATCCTTCTGGAAAAAAATATGCTGACTTTAAAGCGAACAATTTACATTTAATTGGTTATTCTGAACCTATAAATGAAAAAATTAGCTTGGATGAGTTAAAGAAGCACCTTCATACCTTACCAGAAATGCCTGAAGCAATACCATATGTTGTTTCTTATTACAATAAGACTTGGGGGTTTTGTCTGCCATACAACGATTATACTAAGCTTGCAGAAGGCGAATACCAGGTATATATAGATTCAAAGCATTATCCTGGACATGTTGAATGTGCTGAAGCTGTGCTTCAAGGCGAGACAGATGAAGAAATTTTTTTATCTACCTATCTTTGTCATCCTTCTATGGCTAATAATGAATTATCAGGACCTTTGGTAATGGCGTTCCTTTTTGATAAATTATCGAAACTTCCAAAAAGAAAATATACATATAGATTTGTTATAGTCCCGGAAACAATTGGCGCAATTTGCTACCTGACCAAAAGAGGAAAACATCTTAAACAAAAAATGGTTGCAGGCTACCAAATGACATGCCTGGGTGACAAAGGCTGTTTTACATATAAATATTCTCGTAATTCTAATACGTTAGCTGACAGAGCCGCTCTCGTCGTTCTTAAAGGTCATGAAAAATATAAAACATATCCGTTTCATCCAGGAGATGGTACTGATGAAAGACAATATTGCTCTCCGGGTTTTAATTTTCCAATGGGATCATTAATGCGGACTCCATATGCAAAATATGAAGAATATCATACATCTTTAGACAATAAAGATTTTATTTCTTTTGATGCTATTGAAAAATCAATTGATACATATTTTCAAGTAATCAAGACTATAGAATTCAATATTACGTGGTTAAGAACAATGCCATACTGTGAACCACAATTAGGGAAAAGGGGCTTATATCCAACTGTAAGTTCTGAATTTCAACTGGAAGATTTGTTCAAAGCAAGAATGTGGATTTTAAACCTGGCTGATGGAAAACATGATTTAATTGAAATTGCAGAAAAATCAAACTTTTCAATAGAGTTGCTTATTCAAAATGCAGATATTTTATACAAATCAGGATTGATTAAACCTGTTGATTGATGAATACTTATAATTTCTTCGCATAGGTCTATAAGTTTTGGTAATTTTCAATAACAACCTGAAATTATATAGTTTCTGTGAAATTATTACGTATGGCATTTTATTGATCTTTCAGATGGTTATGCCTAATTTTTTCAAAATACCAAAACTTATAGACCTATGCGAATTTCTTGATGCATTTTTTTAATACTTTGTCTTTTACCAGAGAAATAATTTATAAACAAATTGAATGCAACTTTGCTAATGGTAAAAAAGTCATAATTTAAATTGGTTATGTTTAGCTTTCTATTTGTAAAAATTATTTCAATACTTAATAAAGGGATTATAAAATGAGAAGGAATATATTATTTTTTGCACCTTATGGTTTGTGGACTGTTCACCATCAGGTTGATGCTGTTTTGGCAACCACACTTGAAATGAGAGATTGTAATACCTTTATTATTGCCTGTGACAAAGTTTTTGAAAATAGTTGTAGCATATCTAGAAATGTTTCTGAACATTGCAGTGCATGTTATGATTTATCAAAATCGTTATTTTCTAATACTTTTAATCTTAATGTCGTTAAACTGAGTGAATTGTTATCAAAAGAAGAAATAGAAAAATCACTGAAATGGTCTAAAACTATTAAAAAAGAAGATCTACCAAATGCTACTTATGAAGATGAGTATCATCTTGGAAAGTGGGTTAGATCTGGCCTTTGCTCATATTTTATGTTATCAAATATTGATCTAAACAATAAAACGATTGAAACAACATACAGAAATTTTTTAGGTAATGCTGCAATCCTGATTCATGCCTTTGATAACTTTTACGCGAAACATCAATTCGAGCTTTTGGTATGTTACAATCCAAAACATACTTTTTATCGTATTTTTTATGAATTATCACGAAAAAAAAATATTGACGTTATCACTCATGAACGAGGTTTAATTGAAGATAGTTATTCTTTTATGTTAAATGGTTTTGAAGGGGCCTCAGGCGGTAGAGTTGAAGCATTTCAGCAGTGGAAAAATGTACCACTGACAAAAGAGGAGTATTTAATTGTTAAACAGGACATGATTAACCGTGAAAACTGTAAAAGTTCTACTATACCATCATTTTATACATTTTCATCCTCACTGATATATGATGTCAAGAAATATCTGCGTATCCCTTCAGATTGTAAAATTATTTCAATATTTACTGGTAGCGAATGGGAACTTGGTATGTCTGCAAGCGTAGGGGTTTCATTACGTTTTAGTTCTTCTCTTGATGCTTTTCAAAAAATTTTCGAATTATTCTCAAATGAAAATTACTATTTTGTCATCAGACATCATCCTAACAATGCGGGCAAAGCCCAGAAAGATTTTGAATTTTTACGAAAATTGATAGTTCTTAACAGGATTTCACCTCCTAATTTCAGAATTATTATGCCAAAAGAAAAAATAACTTCATATGAATTAATTTGGCATTCAGAAGCAGTCATTTCTTTTGGCAGCACTATTGGTGTGGAATCTCTTTTAAGGGGGGTTTCTGTAATCAGTACAGTGGATACGATCTATAGCCTTTTGCAAATGGGAATTGAAAAGTTTGATCCGAAAATTTCATTGAAAAAATCTCTAATGGAAGCAATAGAACATACAAAAGAATATACCATAAATGATTTAAAAACGATCTACCGCGGATTTCATTTTCTTTTTTATAAATTGAGTTATAGGTTTAAATCATTTGGAATTAAAGATTTTTATTTTCCTGAGATGAGATTAGAAAATCATGACGACCTGAAGGGGGGAAACGATCCAAACTTAGATAGAATTTGTAATTTTATTATGTTTGATAACTCATTATTTCCATTACCAGAAGAATCGGATATAAATCCTTCTGAAATAGATGAAACGATCTTTCTTGAAAAAGAGATCCAAATATACAAACAAAAACGACAGGAAGTACAACGAAAAGCAGAAATAACTAAAGGCTTCAAAGAGCCTTTAATGACAGTTTTTAGAATACGTCAGGATGGTATCGCTATTGATGAAAAACTATTCTCTCATGATTCGATTTTATATAAAACTGTAAAAAAATCGAGGCATAAAAATATTGAGGTTAATGATATTGCCGCTCCTTACTATTTTGAATCCACTAACTTCCTAACGGAACTGAATGCTTCGTTAAAATTGATAAAAGGAGAGTACGTATATTTTGCTACAGATAATACTAATGTAGATGAATCCTTTTTTTCAAGCTCTGTAGATTTTCTTGATGAAAATGAAAATAAAAAATATGATGGTATTGTTACAGGGGCATGGATTTACGATAATTATGATGAATTCTTTGGTGAATTATTTACTGAACGCTTAGATACAGATGATTACTTAGAAACGCTAAATTGTTTTCCATTAATTAAAAATCCATTTTTTTTATTGCCGTTTTATATCTGGCGGAAAGCATCTCTAAAACAACTACTTATAAGCATCGAAAAAATTAAAATTAATTCCTTTCATGAATTTTCAAATATACTTTTCAATAAAACAATTTCAAAAAAAGCTGATTTTATTTTTTATAAAACATTGATACCTAATATTACCATTTTTACTCCGCCTTCACCAAAAGAAATAGTCAATGAAGGGATTTCTTTTTATGAAAAGGGAGAACTGAAAAAATCATTTCTGTTATTTAATAAAGCCAAAATTATGGGAAATCAAATTCCAGACCTTAATTATTATCGTGCGATTTTATTGTATAAAATGGGAAAATTATGGCCAGCACGTTTGGCTGCCGAAACACAATTACAAAAAAATCCTTCTGACGAAAAGACGATAAAGCTTATTTTTGAAATCTCACAAATATTGAAGAATAAACAATTGGACTATTCAGATATTGCTGATAATGTAAGTTCTGTTGATAGACAGTTCTCTAATGGGCAAGAACAGTTTCTGTTTAATAAAGCAAAGCGTTTACATGATAATGCTGTTATTGTCGAAATTGGATCACGATTTGGAGGCTCAACCATACCGCTATCTTATGCCTGTGTCGGAACTAACAAGAAATTATTCTCCATTGACCTGTTCTCCTCAAAAACAGGTTACAATGATTTTTATGATGTCTGGTTTAAGAATGTATCCAGGTTTGATCTTGAAAAATATGTTACTTCGCTTAAAGGATCATCAACTGAACAGCTCAGAATATTAGAAAAGAAACAACAGCAATTCGATTTTGTCTTTATTGATGCTTCTCACCTCTTTACAGATACTCTAGAGGAATTTGATCGGGTATACCCTCTTGTTAAAGATGGTGGATATATCGCTTTTCATGATGTCAATTGGCCTGGTCCTTTTAGAGTTTGGAATGAAAAGGCAAAGCATGTTCTAACGTCTCATGAATTCTGCGGAAATCTTGCATGTGGTAGGAAAAACTCTCAAGTTGTTTTCAAACAGTCACCTCTTCTCAACAAATCTTTCAATTATGCAAAACATCTGGTTGATAATGACTGGGCGTCAAATTCTGAAATCAGAAAGGCTATGATCACCTCTCTTGACATGAATGATATTCAGACTGTTGATGCTGCTGAAAAAATTATTGGATCAATGGACGTAACGATGAAAAAATATTTAAGAGATGTAATCACTCTTTTATATCAAGAAGTTGATACTTATGGACAGCCAGAATTTCATTTAGATCCATATTTACTTTTTTGGAATGCTCTTACACTGAAACATGAAAATAATGATAAAGAAGCCATAGAAAACTTATTGCAAGCACAAAAATTTTCAAAAAATGCTACATTGAATGAAAGAATAAATTTTCATTTAAATGAATTACAAAATCCTGAAAAAAAATATTTAATCAATACAGCTGTCTGTTGGATAAGTCAGGATGATCTAAAAATCATTAAAAACGAACTATCATCAGAAGAAGAGTTTCGTGACATAAAACATTTTATTAATAAAATGCACCTTGATGGTTTTAATCCTGGTGATCCTCCTTTTACAGAAAAAGACAAACTTATATATGATCATTGGACATACGATGCCTTGAAAAAAATTGAACGATTAAGTCATTCAGGATTTGTCATAACAACAATGGGGGATTGCATTAAAACAAAAGGTTTTTTTAATGCAAATATCAGAAACATTGAATATGATGATTGGTATATTCTGTCAAAAAAATTATTGGAACCTCAGATTCAACGATTTGTAAATCAATTACAACCATTTAATGGACTGCAACCACCAGAGGTAAAAGAAAATCTTCTTTTTTTTGGAGGCTCATCAATAATTGTCAACAATTTAGCAAGAAAAATTCAAACCAACCTCATTAATGACAAAAATGCGAATCAAAAGAATTGTATTATAAAATGTTGTTCTAATGTTATTGAGTCTGTTAATATACTTGAACAGATCGTTACAATCAGACATGAATTAGGTCAAATATTTGTTATTCTGTCTGAAAGTGTGGCTAACACAGCTAAACAAAAAGGAATCTTTAAACAATTGACCGATCATGGTGTTTTGATTAATATTTTTTCAACAAAAATTGTTGCGAAAGAATTAATCAAACAGTTTATAGCCGAGTATTTCAGATCAATCAAAACAGAAAATTATGAACAAAAAGAAACAAAATGTTTGAAAAAAGAATATGTTAATGTTCGATCAGGTTTTGGGACATTATACAATCTTCTCAAACAAAAAAAATGTAAGATATCGTATTTTGGTGCAAGCGTGACTGCTCAAAAAAATGGATATGTTCAATTTTTACATAAACAAATTACAGATCACTTTAATATTCAACATGATTGTTTTC